>Ga0114942_1000173_pt1 | contig 17735 bp, 17 predicted proteins | sample LowerColdCreek_FD_88674 | JGI IMG/M metagenome (GOLD analysis project Ga0114942, IMG submission 88674) | Groundwater microbial communities from Cold Creek, Nevada to study Microbial Dark Matter (Phase II) - Lower Cold Creek | ecosystem: Environmental > Aquatic > Deep subsurface > Groundwater ... | reverse complement strand
GATACTTTAGGTGGATATGATCCTTACAGTGCCTCTAAGGCTTGTGTTGAAATTGTACACTCATCTTACAGAAACTCTTTTTTTAAGAATAAAGGAATTTATTCCGCAACTGTAAGAGCAGGAAATGTGATTGGCGGAGGAGATTGGTCTGAAGACAGACTAATACCTGATACTTTTAAAGCCGCAAATGAAGGTAAATCAGTCCCAATTAGAAATCCTACATCTGTAAGGCCATGGCAACATGTATTAGACCCTATTTCTGCATATCTGCTTGTAGGTAAGGAGTTGTTACAAAAAAATGAAATAGCCGATACTAGCTGGAATATTGGTCCAAGTCAAGAAGACTGCCTAAGCGTTAAAGATGTTTTAACAAAAGTTCAAGGCTTATGGGATGCGGTTTCTTGGCAAGATATTTCTTCTGAAGCCAAAGTTCATGAAGCCAACCTATTGAAGCTTGATTGTAGTAAAGCAACTTCGTTACTGAAATGGAAACCAATTTGGACTATTGATACTGCCATTAAGCATACCACAGAATGGTATAAAATGTATTACATAAATAAAACGGTGTTAACCATAAGTCAAATAGAGTCTTTCTTTCAAGATGCGGAAAAAATGAATTCAATTATTTGTGAATAATTTTCTATGAATTTTATAGAACAAAAAATCAAAGGGCTCTACGAAATAATATTGAATCCTTTGAAAGATGACAGGGGTTCTTTCGCAAGATTATTTTGTAAAACAAATTTTTCCAATATTGGACTAGATGAAGATATATCTCAAATTAACCACTCAGTTAATGTGGAAAAAGGTACTTTAAGAGGATTGCATTTTCAGAACCCCCCATTTTCAGAGGTTAAGATAATTAAATGTTTAAAAGGCGCTGTGCAAGATGTGGTGATAGATATTAGAAAAGATTCTCCCACATTCTTACAGTATTTATCAATTGAATTATCTGTTGAAAAAAATAATGCAATTTTTATTCCAAAAGGGTTTGCTCATGGTTTTCAAACCTTGGAAGATAATTCTGAACTTCTCTATTTACATACTGTACCCTATAACAAACAAAGTGAAGGAGGTTTGAGATACAATGATATTACTCTAAATATTTCTTGGCCTTTCACGCCAAGGAATATAACTCAAAGAGATGAAAGCCACCCTTTAATTGACAACACCTTTTTAGGTATTTAAAAAAATTATTATGAATTGTAGATTTGATGGAAAACCAATAAATAAAGTATTCGTAGACCTTGGTTTTAGCCCAGCATCTAACTCTTTCCTGTCTGAAAAGCAGCTAAATGAATGCGAAAATTATTATCCTTTAAAATTGTATGTAAGTGAAAGATCTTTTTTAGTTCAAGTAGATGAGTTTAAAAAACACGATGATATTTTTAGCGAAGATTATGTGTACTTCTCTTCATTTTCCACAAGTTGGTTGAAGCATTCGGAAGAATATGTAAAAATGATGATAGCACGTTTCGGATATAATCAGAATAGTTACGTTGCAGAAATTGCTTCTAACGATGGTTATTTACTACAATATTTTAAAAAAAATAATGTACCTGTATTGGGCATTGAGCCTACCAAAAGCACAGCAGAAGTTTCAAAAGCAAAAGGAATAGAAAACGTAATTGATTTTTTTGGTGTTAGGCTAGCAGAAAAGTTGTCAATTGAAAAGCCTAAAGCAGATTTGCTATTAGGTAACAATGTATTGGCTCACGTTCCTGACATCAATGATTTTGTGAAAGGATTATCCATTTATTTAAATGCTGGGGGAGTTGTTACAATGGAGTTCCCTCACCTTTACCAATTAGTGAAACATAATCAGTTCGATACTATTTATCACGAACATTTCTCATACTTGTCATTCTATACAGTTTCAAGAATATTCGCTGCACACAACCTAACTATTTTTGATGTAGAAGAAATACCAACACATGGAGGCTCCTTAAGAATTTTTGCCACACATGCTCATGAAAACATTCATTCAATTACAAATAAAATAACAGCATTAATTGATAAGGAATTAAAAGCAGGCATTAACACACTAGCTTATTATGATGGTTTTCAAGAAAGGGTAGAAAGCATAAAAAATGAGTTTATTTCCTTTCTGTTAAACGCAAAAAAACAACAAAAAAAAGTTGTTGGCTACGGAGCAGCTGCCAAAGGAAATACATTAATTAACTATTGCGGTTTAAAAACTGATTTAATTCAATTTGTTGTAGATGCAAGCCCTTATAAACAAAATAAATTTTTACCCGGCTCCCATATTCCTGTGGTAGATGAGTCTAGGTTGAAGGAGTTGCAGCCAGACTACATAATAATTTTCCCTTGGAATATTAAAGAGGAAATAGTGGCTCAATTAAATTATGCAACTAATTGGGGTGCTAAGTTTGTAATAGCATTACCAGAATTACAAATTATATAACTAATGATGAATAAAATTCCTATTAATAAGCCATCTATTACTGCATTAGAAATTAAATACGTAAATGATGCCATTGCAAATGGTTGGGGAGAAAAATGTTATGATTACATAATAAAGTTTGAAAAAGAATTTGCAAAGTATCAGTGTTCTACTTTCGCTCTTGCAACATCAAGTTGCACTGGTGCAATACATCTTGCATTAATGGCTTTAGGTGTAAAAGCGGGTGATGAAGTAATTGTACCAGAAATTACGTGGATAGCTAGTGTAGAACCTATTTTATATATTGGTGCAAAGCCAGTGTTCGTTGATGTTTTGCCTGACACTTGGTGCATAAATCCCGAAAAAATAAAAGAGGCAATTACTGATAAAACTACTGCCATTATTCCTGTACACGTATATGGTAACTTATGCAATATGGATGCCATTATGCAAATAGCAACGGAGCACAACTTGGTGGTATTGGAAGATGCCGCTGAAGGGTTAGGCTCATTGTACAAAGGAAAGAAGGCTGGTAGCATTGCACATGCAGGCGTATTTTCGTTCCATGGCACTAAAACTTTATCTACTGGAGAAGGTGGAATAATGGTTACCAATGATGAAAAAGTATACGAAAAAGCAAAAATTTTAAACGACCACGGAAGAAACGCAAAAGATCCTGAAAATAAAATGTTTTGGATGCGAAACTACGGTTACAAATATAAAATGAGCAATCTACAGGCTGCAATGGGGTGTGCCCAAGTAGAACGTATTGAAGAATTAATAACAAAAAAAAGACAAATTTTTAATTGGTATAAAGAAAATTTATCTGGTATTCCTGGAACACTCAACCCAGAAGGCCAAGATGAAAGAAACAGCTATTGGTTGCCAACTGCGGTTATTAATAGCAAAGTAAACTTCGATAGGGAAGCCTTTTTTACCCTTTGTAAAGAAAATAATATAGACAGCCGACCATTTTTCTTTCCACTATCTTCTTTACCAATGTTTCAAAAGGTGAATGAAAATGTTGTCGCTAATAATATTTACAGCCGTGGTATTAACCTTCCTAGCTTTCATGATATTACAGAACAACAAGTGAAATTTGTGAGTAACCTACTAATACAATTTCTGAATGCAAACTAAATGCAATACCATAGTTTTTGCAGATAGAATTGTTGGTAAAGCAACGCTTAACTTTTTATTAGAAAACTTTAGGCAAGATATCGTAGCAATTGTATGCACTAACGAGGAATCTTTAGTATATAACGAAGTGATATTAAACAATCAAGACCTTGTCGATATTACGTATTTTAATAGCCAATTGAAAGATGATGAAGTGTTACAGAAGCTAGAGAACCTGCAAGTGGACTATTCAATACTTTCTTGGTGGCCGTATATAATTAAAAAGCAAGTAATACAAATACCCAAATTAGGCACAATCAATTTTCATCCCAGTCTTTTGCCTTACAATAGAGGAATGAATTATAATTTTTGGACAATTGTAGAAGATACCCCTTTTGGAGTTTCTCTACACTTTGTAGATGAATCAATTGATGGTGGAGATATTATATTTCAAAAGCCTATTGAAAAAACGTGGGAAGATACTGGTGCTACTTTGTATGAAAAGGCACAGTCTTCTATTTTTGAATTGTTTACAGAATCTTATCCGTTTATTAGGCAACATCAATATAAGAGAGTTGTACAACACAAAGAGGAGGGGTCATTTCATTGGGGAAAAGAACTACATGATGCTTCTAAAATTTATTTAAACAGAAATTATACTGGCAAAGAACTATTAAACATTTTAAGAGCTAGAACCTTTGAACCACATCCGGCAGCATGGTTTGAGGATAACGGAAAAACATACGAAGTAAGAATTACAATAAAAACTAAAAACTAAATTATGTCTGAAATCGAAAAGTTTGAAAATCAAAAAAAAGAAAATATTGCTATTCAAGGTGCCGATAAAAATGCTATAGTTGCTGGGCATCATTTTATGAAAGTTGCAAATGAGCATAATTACTCATACAACTTTACTTGGATGGGTAGACCTATTATACAGTATCCTCAAGATATTATTGCACTTCAAGAAATTATTTGGAGCGTGAAACCTGATTTAATTATTGAAACAGGTATTGCTCATGGAGGTTCAATTATTTTAAGTGCTTCAATGTTAGAGCTATTAGGAGGTGATGGGCACGTTTTAGGGATTGATATTGACATTAGAGAGCATAATAAAGTAGAAATACTAAAGCATCCAATGGCAAAAAGAATAACAATGATTGAAGGTTCTTCTACAAGCGAAGAAACTTTTAATAAAGTAAAAGAATACGTAAAACCTGAACAAAAAGTTTTGGTTATTTTAGATTCTAATCATACACATGACCATGTATTTGCAGAGTTAAAATTGTACGCACAGTTTGTAACAAAAGATAGTTATGCAATTGTTTTTGATACTGTCATTGAAGATTTAGGTGATAATTATGATTGGAAAGGTCGCCCTTGGGGAAAAGGAAATAATGCCAAAACAGCAGTTTGGTCTTTCTTAGAAAACAATAAAGATTTTGAGATAGATAAATCAATGGATAACAAACTTTTAATATCAGTAGCTCCAGATGGTTATCTGAAAAAAGTTAAGTAAAAAAGATATATTTTGAAGTACTCAATTCTCATACCAACCCGAAATGGTATATATTATCTTAAGCATGCAATTGAAACAGTATTAAATCAATCTGAAAATGATGTTGAACTCATAGTATCTGACAATCATTCTAGTGATGGAACATGGGATTATTTACAATCTTTAAATGACCCTAGGTTAGTTTGTGTTCAACCTCCTTTTGCAATGAGCATGGTGAAGCATTGGGAGTTTTTGCTTGAAAAGCCGAAAGGAGAATGGGTAGTACTAATAGGTGATGATGATGGGCTACAACCTTATTTTTTTCAATATTGTAACCAAGTAATTAGTCAGCATCCAACAGCGTCAATCATATCTTCACCAAGGGCATATTATTTTTGGGAAGGCAGTGAGATTTTTTTTAAAGGAACAGTTATGTCTTATTCAGTGCTTAATAAACCAATTGAAATTAAACAATCTAAAGATGCATTAAAAGATCTATTATTCTCAAACTCAGAATACTTTGAATATCCACAAGTATATACTTCAACTTTAGTACGAAAATCTGTTATTGAACATATAAAACTAAAACAAAACGGTGTTTTTTTTAACTCAATTACTCCAGATGCAAATGGGGTAATTGCGTTATTAAGGAATGTGCAGGAATACATTTACACACCTTTGCCAATATGTTGGGTTGGTACATCAAAAAAAAGTACTGGTTTTTCTACCACAGCGAACAATAACAATGACAATAGCCCCAAAAAAGATTTTAAAAACCTTAATCTAAAAGATGGCATTTTCATTCATCATTTGTTCCCAAACCTTCTTAAAATTTTTGATAGCCAACTTTTTTTCTTAGAGGCATGGTATAAAAATGATGAATTGTATAAACAAAAAACAATACCCAATACTTTTTTTTACAAGCATTTTGTTTTCACCAAACCCTTTGCTAACCTGAAAAGTAAGTATGAAACTAGTGAGCTAAAGCCATTAATTAATGAATTACTTAAAGAACATAGATTAAATATTAAGTTGCTAAGCATTTTGAAATACTATAGGATTGCCTATCATGGAGCATTCCGATTTATTAAGAAAAAAACAGAAAACTTATTTATGAAACTTTTCAAAACACGTTTAGCCAAAAAAGAATTTTTGATCGAATTAAATAGTACAGATAGAAAATCGTACAGTACAATAATAGACGCCTGCCATATAACTATGCAGTGTTATAATGAGGTTGATTTAATTAAAAAGGCAAAAAAAATCTCATAACATGTGTGGTATTTTAGGCGCTTTCCCATCCATTCAAATAGATCATTTTACCAATGCACTGCATAAGCTTACGCACCGTGGCCCCGATGGCTTTGGTATTTGGGAGCATCCTCAGCAGCGTTGCACATTGGGGCATAGAAGGCTTTCAATTATTGATTTGTCTAATAATGGCAAGCAACCTATGCATTATGCTAATAGGTACACAATAACCTTTAACGGGGAAATATATAACTACAAAGAGTTAAAGCAGCACTTAATTACCGAAAAGGGGTGTAGCTTCCACAGCCAATCCGATACCGAAGTTGTATTGGCATTGTACACACATTACGGGGCTAGTTTTTTATCAATGCTCAATGGCATGTGGGCAATGGCCATTTTTGATGAGCATACGAATGAACTATTTATTAGTAGAGATAGAATTGGAAAAAAGCCATTCTTCTATACTTGGCAAAAAGGTGCATTTATTTTTGCCTCAGAAATGAAAGCATTGTATAGTTTTCTACCTGCCATAGCGCCAAATGCTGCATTGGTGCAGCAAGCCAAAAAAAATGTATTTACCTACGAAGCTACGGATGAGTGCTTAATTAACGGCATTAATCGCTTTCCGGCTGCTAGTTATGGATTGGTGAAAAATGGAAAGATTTCCGTTTCAAAATTTTGGGATGTAAGCAATGCTTCGGTAAATGTTCCTGCAACTTATAATGAGCAAGTACAAGCTTTTAAATCTTTGTTTACCGATGCGTGCAAGCTGCGTATGCGTAGCGATGTTACCATTGGCACTGCATTAAGTGGTGGGATAGATAGTAGTGCTACCATTAGCACAATGGCAGCTATTGCCAATACTAACCCAGAAACAGATTTCCCCAACGATTGGCAACATGCATTTGTAGCATCATTCCCCGGTGCAAGTATTGATGAAACTGATGATGCAAAAAAAGTAGTTGATAATATTGGAATAAATGCTACTTATCTTAACATTAACCCCTTGCTTAGTATTGATAATATTTTTCAATACACCTACATGTTCGAGGAATTGTACATTACATCACCCATACCAATGGTTCAGTTATACGGGGCAATTAAGCAAAATGGAACTACCGTTACCTTAGATGGGCATGGAAGCGATGAGTTGTTTGGCGGATACCCTTTTGATGTTATTGCAAAAGCCAAAGATGATGCATTAAATCCGCTAGCTATTTACCAAACATTACAAACATGCAATAACGCCACTACTGGTAAAGCTGTAAACCTGAATGATATAGCTAACCAATTATTGAAAAATAGTAAATCGGTTATTAAAGGAAGAAAACCTGCTTTATACAATAGCTATTTAAATACACAATTGCACCAATCTACCTTTCATACCATTTTACCCACCTTATTAAGAAATTATGATAGGTATAGTATGATGAATGGGGTTGAAATAAGGATGCCATTTTTAGATTATAGAATTATTGAATTTGCTTTTGCCTTGCCTGCAAATGCAAAAGTTAGAAATGGGTTTACAAAAGCCATTGTTAGAGATGCGATGAAAGGAGTAATACCCGAAGAAATAAGAACGTTAAAACGTAAAATTGGATTTAACAGCCCATTTACCGAGTGGATTAAAGGACCATTAAAAGTTTGGATTTTAGATACAGTTAATAGCCAAGATTTTAAAAAAGCACAATTTATTAACCCGTTAGAGGTAGCAAATACCATAGATAATACTATTAAAAATCCCCATGCTACCTATGCCGATGGAGAAAAAGCCTGGACATTGTTAATGCCATTTATATGGGAAAAAAGCTTACAACTAGCAAATAAGTAAGCATGTTGGCACCAATAATTTTATTTGCATATGCTAGGCCGAAACACTTAACCAAAACAATTCAGGCACTTGTAAAAAATAAAGAAGCTTTAGAAAGTAATTTGTATGTATTTGTGGATGGCTTAAAGCAAAATGCTAGTGAGGTTACCATACAGAACCATATTGAAGTGAATAATTATGTAGAAAGTATAAAAGGCTTTAAAAAAGTAACGGTTTATAAAAGTCTTGAGAATAAGGGGTTAGCAAGGAGTATTATTGCAGGTGTAACCCATATTATTGAAAAGTACAAAGTTGCCATAGTATTAGAAGATGACTTAATAGTAAGTGAACATTTTTTAACCTACATGAATAAGGCATTAGATACTTATGCATTTAATGAAAAAGTAATGCAAATTGGGGGGTATCAGTTCTCAGTTCCAGACGATGGTTCAAATTTTTTTGTACACTTACAATCATTTACCTCCTCATGGGGATGGGCAACATGGAAAAGAGCATGGGATCATTTTTTGCCAAATGCAGATGGTTTTGAACGATTGTTAAGTAATAAATCCTTGGCTAGCAAGTTTAACTTACACGGTGCTTACCCCTATACACAAATGCTTCAAAAACAAATGTTAACAAAAACTATTGATTCATGGGCAGTTAGGTGGTATTACAGTGTGTTTATAAAGAAAGGTTTGGTACTTTATCCCTCCAAAAGCCTTGTTTATAATAATGGGTTTGATGAAAGCGCCACACACACAAAACATGCCCTAACCCAAAAAAGTAGCGAATCTGAGTTAATGAAAGAAGCAGTAGAAACAGCCTTCAATATAACGAAAACTAGCATAGATAAGAAGGTGTTTAAGCAAGTACAGCAGTATTTGAAAAAAGAAATGCAGCTTAATCCCCATCAAAAAATTAGCTTTTTTATAAAAAAGAAATGGCAAAATACGAAAGCCAAAGTGATGAGTAAACTATGGATACCATTAAAAAAATAGTAATCTTTTCAACAGCAGATAATGGAGGTGCAGGTACTTATAATCTATCCTTAGCGGAGGCGCTAGTAAGTATTGGGCACGAGGTACAAATAATTGTAGCCAACAAGTTTAGTAATAACAAATTTGTAAAGCAAGTGAAACCAACTTTTGGTGAGTTATTGAGGAAAAAAGTTAAAGAATCAATATTTAAGAAACAACTTGCATTGCAAAGGAAGGTTGCAAAGGAAGCCAATCCCGATTTTTATTTTTTTAACTACGATGAAGCTGCTGTTTTTTATAATATTGATGCTTTTAAAAGGGTAATAGCCTTTAAGCCAGATGTAATTATTGCTTCGTGGGTAAGTCAATTAATTAACACAGAACAATTAAGTAATTTAGGATTTTACTTTGGTGCTAGATTATACACATTAATGGCTGACATGAGCCCGATTACTGGCGGTTGCCATTATGCTTGGGATTGCAAAGGCTATACCACAAACTGTAATAATTGCCCAGCCTTGCCTGAGCAATTACAATTTGTTGCGGCTAAAAATTGGCAAAAGAAAAACGAAGCAATTCAAAAAGCAAAAATAAAAGGCATACCATTTTCCCCTTGGGGCAAAAACCAAATGAGTAACGCTGGATTATTTAAACATCAAAAACATTTTCAAACTTTACAAGGGTATATTAATCCAACAATTTTTAATACCGATGCTAGAAATATTGCAAAAGAATATTTTAAAATTCCAAAAGAAAAAATAGCCATTTTAGTTGGTGCAATTGATACTAAAGAAAAGCGTAAAGGGGCAAAATTCTTATTAGAGGCATTGGTGCATATTTCTATAAATAATGCTAGCTTATTACAAAATGTTGTGCTGCTAGTAGTAGGCAATAGTAGCAATACAACTTCAGCAGTACCCATTTACCAAATACCTTTTATTAAAGATGAACGTTTACTAGCATTGTTATATCAATCGGCCGATTTTTATGCTAATACTAGTATTGAAGATACAGGCCCGCAAATGGTATTGCAGGCAATGGCTTGCGGAGCAATTGTGGTAAGTTTTCCTATTGGTTTTGGATCAGAGTTTTTACCTAATCAACAAGCAATAATTGCTACAGAAGTTTCACAGTTAGCTTACACCAATGCTATTTCAAACGCTTTAACCTTAACGGTTGCCGAGAAGTTACAAATGCAACAAGCTTCCTTGGAAAAAATTAAATTAGAAAATGGTATCCAATCCGTTAAAGACTTCGCAAATTATTTGTAATACACTATGATAAAAATACCTTTTAACAAACCTTGTATTATTGGTAACGAGCTTACCTATATCCAAGATGCAGTACTTAGTGGTCATATCGCTGGTGATGGCGTGTTCACAAAAAAATGTCATCAATTTTTTACAGAGAAATATGGCTTTAAAAAATGCTTGTTAACTACCTCATGCACCCATGCATTAGAAATGGCTGCAATACTTGTAAATATTCAACCCGGCGATGAGGTGATAATGCCTAGTTACACATTTGTTTCCACAGCCAATGCATTTGTGCTACGTGGGGCAAAAATTGTGTTTGTAGATAGTTTGCCTAATCACCCTAATATGAATTGTGACAGTGTAGAAGCATTAATAACATCAAAAACAAAATGTATAGTATGTGTGCATTATGCAGGTACCGCTTGCGATATGGATGTGCTTATGTCACTAGCAGCTAAGTACAATCTTTTTGTAGTAGAAGATGCAGCCCAAGCAATTGACGGTTATTATAAAGGTAGACCTTTGGGAAGTATTGGACATTTAGCAGCTTTTAGTTTTCATGAAACAAAAAACATCATTAGCGGCGAAGGTGGAATGTTGGTATTGAATGATGAATCTTTTTTTGAAAGAGCAGAAATTATTAGGGAAAAAGGTACCAATAGAAGCCAATTTTTTAGAGGTGAAGTAGATAAATATGGTTGGGTAGATGTTGGCAGTAGTTATTTGCCATCGGAAATTATTAGTGCTTATTTGTATGCACAGTTAGAAGAATTAGATAAAATTCAAAAAAGGAGAAGTGAACTTTGGGATAATTATGCGAGTGGTCTTAAGGGGCTAAATAAATATGAGATTAAGCTACCATCAATTCCTTCCTATAGTTCTAACAATGCTCATATGTTTTATATTGTTTGTAAATCTATTGAGCAAAGAAATTTGATTATAAACCATTTAAAATCAAAAGGAATTTTGTCAGTATTTCATTACATCAGTTTACATTCAAGTAAATACTTTATATCTCAACATGATGGTAGAGATTTATTCTATTCAGACTTGTATACAGATTGCTTACTTCGGTTGCCTTTATTTTACACTTTGGATAATGCACTTCAAACAGAAGTTATTAATGCAATTGAAAACTCATTAAAATAAGGTCACCGAGTATTATAATTTAAGAATAAATGTGATTTTAGAAATTTGATAAATATGAGAGTAGTGCTTCAAAATTTAGCTTGGGATAGCAGTTTTTTTGGTTTTGGAGTTGCGAATATAACTACACCTATTGAAAATACAAATCAGTTCAATGAATTGTATTTTCAAATGAAAGAGGATAATGTTTCACTATGTTATTACGCTTGTGAATCGGAATTGCAATCCAATTTTTTCGAAAATGAGTTACTTGAAGTTATTAAAGTTGACGAAAAGATAAGTTTTAGGAAAGGTATTTCTGTTTTAGAAAATCCATCCCAACATTTAGTTAATATTGCAAATTTGGATTCTCGAATAAATGAATTTGAAAGTCTTGCAATACAAAGCGGAGAATTTTCTAGGTTTAAAGTGGATCCTAGAATTGCGAACAATAAATTCGAAAATCTTTATAAAATTTGGATAAGGAACTCTTTGTTAAGAAAAAATGCAAGAGAAGTTTTTTGTATTTGTTATGAAAATAAAGTAGCTGCGTTAATTACAATTGGAGAAAAATATAAAAAACCATTAATTGGTTTAGTAGCTGTTGATAAAGCCTTTAGAGGAAAAGGTTTCGGTAAAGCACTTATACAAGCCGTTGAAAAGTGGTGCTACGATAATAAGTATGAAAATCTCGATGTGGTCACACAAGGCAATAATATCCCAGCAATTAGGCTTTATGAGTCATGTGGCTTTGATTTATTTGAAAAAAAGAATATCTATCATATTTGGAGAAATGAGTAATTCAGATAGAAGCATCTATCAATCTAAAAAAATTAGAACAAGATTCTCCTAACATGTACTTGAACAACAAACTAACCATAATAACCATCAACTACAATAATGCCATTGGTTTGCAAAAAACCATAGAAAGTGTAGTTACCCAAACCAATAAAAACTTTGAATATTGGGTTATTGATGGAGCTAGTACCGACGAGAGTTTATCAATAATAGAGCAGTATGCAAAACAATTTCCTGTAAAATATATATCAGAAAAAGACAAGGGCATTTATGATGCCATGAATAAAGGAATTAAATTAGCCGAGGGGGAGTATTTGCTATTTCTTAATAGTGGAGATACTTTGTATGAAAGCACCACTGTAGAACACAGTATGATGCATTTAACCAATGATATAAGCATTATTAGCGGAAATTTATTAGTAGTAACTGCTGATAAAAAAAGTATACATACAGCTACAAAAAGTGTAACCCTAATGCAACTTGTAGAGGATACAATTAAGCACCCAAGTACTTTTATAAATAAAAATCTATTTAGTAAATACGGTTTGTACGACGATAGTTTAAAAATTGTTGCAGACTGGGCCTTCTTTTTTAAAGCTGTAGGCTTAGGTGCAGCTTCTTATAAAGCCATACCACAAACTATTAGCATTTTTACCCAAGATGGTATTTCTTCTAAAGAGGAAAGCCGTGATATTATTTGCTACGAAAGAGGTAAGGTATTAAATGACCTTATACCAGATGCATTTAAAGATATGGTTACTGAGTTAGCGTTTTTACGCAAGCAGCATAAAAAAAGATTGCATACAATGATAAGTGATATTGAAAGTAATACAGTAACTAAAGCGATTGCAACAGCGTTGTTGTATCCGCTTTACTACATAACACAAAAACTGGGTAGATAAGTATGCTAATTTCAATTATCGTTCCATTACACAACCAAGCAGCTTATATTATTGAATGCTTAGAAAGTGTTGCAGCCCAAACATATACCAACTGGGAGTGTATTATAGTAAATGATGGTAGTACAGATAATTCAGAAGATGTGGTAAATCAATGGATTACCCACACCGCCCCCTCCTCTAATTACCAACTAATTTCAATACCAAATAGTGGAGTTTCTATGGCAAGAAACAAAGGCATAAGCCTAGCCAAAGGAGCATTTATTGTTGCGTTAGATGGAGACGATACCTTACATAAAAACTACATTGCAGCATGTGTAGCCGCATGGAAACAAAATACAGAAGCACAATTAGTTTATACAAATATTCAAGAATTTGGTACACGCCAAAGAATAGTTGATTGCAAGCCATTTAATTTAAAATTGTTGGCAAAGGAATGTCCATTTTGTTGTGGCGCAATGTATAGTAAATTACTATGGATTAATTGCGGCGGATACGATACTAACTTACAAGCTGGCCTAGAGGATTGGGAATTTTGGATTAACACACTTAAAAATGGGGCGCTAGTTGTTAAAGCAACCGATACTTATTACTGCTATCGTATAAAAGAGGTATCAAGAAATCTTTCTTTTAATGCCAATCAAAGATTAGAGATTTACAATTATATATCTGCAAAGCATTCACAGTTTTTTGCTGAATATTTAGGGGGTTCTTTAATGTACTATAAAATGTGGTTAGATGCTGATGCCAAAAATAAAATGGTGCAACGTTTTTTACCAACGGAAATTTTAAAGCAACTGCGTAAATGGTTAGGCAACTGATGGTGAATGTATTATTAGCCATTGCTAAAAACAATAAGCTATAAAACGTAACTTGACTTCTCAGTAGTTCCACATTCGGAATAATACCTATTTAACAGCAAAATTTCGATAGTAACATCATCAATACAATTCATTATCTTTCTACATTTCAAACGAAGTGCAAAGAAGAAAGAAATATCACAACGGGAGTAAAATGTCCTTAAATATTCAATCCAAGGTTTTACTCCAAAGAAAAAAGTAAAAAATCCAACTACAAAAATTCCATTCATAATCTCAAATGCTTATTTCCATTGTAACTATTAACTATAATAATTTAGCTGGTTTACAAAAAACCATGCAAAGCGTTCTTGCACAAACCTATCCTCATATTCAATATATTGTAATTGATGGTGGCAGTACCGATGGCAGTGCCGAGTATATTGCTGCTAATAGTGTTAAACTAGCGTATTGGATTAGTGAAAAAGATAAAGGTATTTACAATGCTCAAAACAAAGGAACTAAACAAGCAACAGGTAGGTTTGTACAAATACTTAATAGCGGTGATACCCTGCACAACCCTAACTGCATAGCCAATATTGTGTCGAAAATTTTACCAGATACTCAGTTAGTAGGTTGCGATATTTTATACGATAACGGAAAGCGACAGCATTACAAAAAAAGCCCTACACATGTGTATGCTGCATACTTTACAAGCCGCGTTTTATATCATCCTTCAACTTTAATTGCCAAATCACTTCATGATATATATGGCTATTACAACGAAAATTTTAAAATAGTAAGTGATTGGGCTTTTCTACTATTTGTAGCGGGTATACGGCAAGCAAAGTATCAATACATTGCAATGCCATTAGCAATATTTGATGAATATGGTGTTTCATCCACTCCTAGTAATAAAGAAGTTAGTGGTAATGAAAGGGTACAAGTTTGGGATGAGTTACTTAGTTTGCAAGTTAGTAAAGAATTACAGTTATTGCAGTACTTACTAGATAAGCAAGGTAAAAGCTATCAGCAAGTATACGAAGCAGTACAAAATGAGTTGGAGACTGTTGATGTATTAAAACAAAAAATAAATACTAATAAAAGTCTTGTAACACTATGGTTAACATTGGTAACTCCAGTTTCTTGGCATTACAAAAAATTACTCTTTAAAATGTTTTTTATTAAATAATGGAACCTAACCATTTCTGCGGTTTTATAATTACTTACAACCGAGTAGACATATTGCCAGATACTATTAATAAATTATCGCAGCAAACACTACCGTTACAATACCTTTTGATAGTAGATAATAGCGATAATGACGAAACTGCACAATGGTATGCACAGCAAAATATAACTTGGTTGCATTATTACAAAGTTGGCTATAATAGTGGTGCTGCTGGAGGTGCTTATTATGGATTAAAAATTTTAGCTAACAAAGGATATAAATGGATTTATTGGGGGGATGATAACGATCCACCGCTTGAAAAAACGGTTTTTGAGTACTTACTCAAACTTCCTAATGCATCTAAAACACCCGCTGAAATTGGTATTTTAGGTGGTAAAGGCTGTAAGGTTAATGTTTTTTCAGGGCGAACTAAGAATCTAACAAATAAAGAACTTAAAAGTGGGAATAACGAAGTAGACTATATTGCTGGTGGTCAACAACTTATTGTAAAGGCGGAAATTTTAAAAAATTTAAGTTTATTACCAAGCGAAAAATTGTTTTTTAGTTTCGAAGATTTAGATTTCTGCCTGAAAGTAAAAAGTAACGGCTACAAATTACTTATTGACTCTGAAAGTTGGCTTCGTGGTCGTGGAAACACTGCTAATAATCCTAATTTCAGGTGGAAAGGAACCTCTTTTGGAAAAGAAAAAGGAATGTGGCGACAGTATTACAGTACACGAAATATTCTCATCATTTATTCAAGAAATGGGATGTATTTAGCAGTTATGTATCTTTTTGTCAAGTTTTTAATAAAGGCTTTAATGGGCTTTAAATACGGTACAAAATACGGAGTTCAAAATTTTAAAATTATTTGGTTTGCATTATCGCATTTTTTAACTGGCAGGTCTGGCCGTTTCGAACAAATACATCAACACTAAAAAATATTCCTCAACATTAAACCTTTACCCAGTTCTTTCGTCTAAGTACCGATTTCCCAAATATCTATGATTAATCGATACTAATTTTTCGCTATGAAAACACTGGTTTTTAACACTTTCAATTTTCCTCCTGGTTTCTTAGGTCCAATGTTTAGTGAGCTGCAAGATTGTATAGATGCAGGCGAAAACGTAACTTACTTTACATGTAATGGTGGTGTAGAACGTTGCGGCTTCAATATACATGCACTTCAATACCAGTGTAGCATGTGTAAGTATCGATTTAACCATGCAAAGCCTAATGTTACCGGCAATTTTTCCACCATCAATTTACCCCAGATTATTAGTGACGAAGATGTGGCGCAGGCCACTGCATTCATGCAAGCAAATCCTAAAATTAATATGCATACTACCTTCAACGGATTTGAGGTTGGTGCTGGCGTTCTATCTTCCTACATCTCCAAAATAAGGGATATGGAAGTGGTAGTATCGGAAAATTACCCCGCCATTCAGCGGTTAGCTTACCTAACTATCCTACATTATTTATCATTAAAAAGATGGATAGAAAAAAATAATATTCAAAAAATTATACTGTTCAATGGTAGATGGGATTACTACCGAGCCGCTTTTAGAATTGGTCAACAACTTAATATTCCCGTTAAAGTAATTGAAGTACTAAGACCCGGAGGCTACGTTGAAAAAATAGATAACGAATTTCCACATTCAACAGCCGTAAGGCAAGCAATGATTGATGATTGTTGGCAAAATAGCCCGCTTCCTTTAAATGAAAAAATGGCAATAGGAAGTAAGTTTTTTGAGCGAAAAAGCAAAGGTGAGGAAATTGTAGATGTTGCATACACCCAATTACAACAAAAAGCTAAACTGCCTACGAATATTAATTTAACAAAAAAAGTTGTAACCATTTTCACAAGTTCAGATGATGAGTTTGTGGCAATGGGCGATGATTATACTAATCCATTCTTTCCTAACCAATCAGCAGGGGTAGGCTACGTAGCGGCTTTGTATGCCGAAAATTTTCCTGATACTCAGTTGGTAATAAGGATGCATCCTAACTTAAAAGGACTTGAATTTGGTTATATAAATTCAGTAAAAGCTTTAAAAGGCAAATATGTAAATGTGTTTGTAGAGTACCCCGAAAGTGAAGTGGATAGCTATGAACTGATGAAAGTTAGCGAAAAAATTATAGTGTTTGGAAGTTCAATGGCATTAGAAGCAACCTTTGCTGGTAAGCCGGTGGCCTTACTTTCTAAAACTTATTATAGCCTTGCAGATGTTGCTCATTTTCCAAATTCTTTACAAGATATTCCTGCACTGTTGGCAAGTGATTTGCTACCGAAACCCGTTGAAAATGCTATTAAATTCGGCTATTACTACTTGGCTGGCGGCATAAAAGCTACACATTTTAATCACGAGTTTAGAAAAAACCATTTTTTCAAAACGCATAATTTAGATGCTATTGACAGCTTTAGTAGAACTATACAAAAAATAAGCAAGTACTTTAAAATTACTAATAAAAACGTTTCATTTTAGGTTCTAGTTCCGTCATTCCGAAAGAAGTGTAGCGAAATGAGGAATCTCATCAAAGCTGAACGTGCAAAAAACAGATTTCTCCGCTCGTAAACGACGCGTTCGAAAAGACGTCACATCGTCATTCCGACCATCCTTAAAAAG
>Ga0114942_1000172_pt1 | contig 17804 bp, 16 predicted proteins | sample LowerColdCreek_FD_88674 | JGI IMG/M metagenome (GOLD analysis project Ga0114942, IMG submission 88674) | Groundwater microbial communities from Cold Creek, Nevada to study Microbial Dark Matter (Phase II) - Lower Cold Creek | ecosystem: Environmental > Aquatic > Deep subsurface > Groundwater ... | reverse complement strand
GGCCAAACTTCGCGATTGTAGTTGGCGCAAATTTGCAGTAGGTTTAGGCAAACTTGTGGGTGGGAGACGATGCAAACGATCCTGCGACTGGACCTCGCTGGCCAACCCCGCGGTTGGATAACGCTGCACGAGGCGGTTACCGCTTATGCCAAGGGCGATGTCGTCTATGGCATTGGAGACAACTTGCCGCCGATTTTTGGAGGTATCCAGCGCCGCAGCGGTTTGCGCTCCCGCATCGATTTACAACCCATTGTTGCCCTGCAGGGCAAGATCCTGCAGAGCTTCACCCCGCCGCTGTGCAACCGCACGCTGTTCCGTCGCGATGATCACAGCTGCCTGTACTGCGGAGGGCAGTTCAACCGCGCTGAACTGACCCGCGATCATGTATTGCCCACGTCCCGCGGTGGCACAGATCGCTGGGAAAATGTCGTGGCAGCCTGCAAGCGCTGCAACTGGCAGAAAGACAACCGCACACCTGAGGAGGCGCACATGCCGTTGCTGGCAGTGCCGTTTCGACCCAATCCCTGGGAGTGGCATTTCCTGGCCAAGGAGCGCGTCCTCGCCGACCAGATGGACTATCTGTCGCAACAATTTCGCGCCGAGCGCGCCTGGGCCGCCTGAGCAATAGTACTTGACTGCCTGCGCAGGTGGCAGGCCATCTGCAAACTCACACAGGCGGCAAGACTCAACCGCGATAATAGCGCTGGGGACTTAAAGGCAGGGCGGTCACGGTAACAGGCACCTGTACGTCGCGCACCGCCACCTGCAACCTGGTTCCCGTTTCCCCCAGTTCCCGCTCGATATAGGCCATCGCAATGGGCCCGCCAACACTGGCGCCGTAACCCGCAGAGCAGATTTGACCGACCGTGCGACCAGACTCGTCGAGTACGCTTTGGCCTTCGCGCACCGGCCGTTTACCCTCCACACGCAAACCCACCCGGCACAGCGGCGGTTTATCGATCATGCGCTGCAGGATGACGGATGCGCCGGGAAAGCCGCCGGCGCGTGCTCCGTCCGCGCGACGTGCCTTGCTGATGGACCACATCAGACCGGCCTGCACCGGATCAATCATTGTATTCAATTCATGCCCGTACAGGCATAAACCCGCTTCCAGGCGCAATGAATCGCGGGCGCCCAGTCCGATGGGTTGCACCTGATCGAAAGCCAACAAGCGGCGCGCTAGCGTTGCAGCCGCTGTTGCAGGCACCGAGATCTCAAAGCCATCCTCGCCAGTGTATCCGGAGCAGGTGATGTAAACCTCGATACCATCGATGCTGGCCGGACAACCCTGCATGAATACCAGCCGTGACGCCGCAGGGCACAACGATGCCATGACCTCCCGCGCGGCCGGTCCCTGCAGGGCCAGCAGCGCCTGCTGTTCCAGCACGGTCAGCGTTTGGCCTGACAGGTGCGCGCGCAAATGTGCGATGTCCTGTGTTTTGCACGCCGCGTTGACTACAAGAAAAAACCGCTCCGCGTCCCAACGCGTGATGATCAAGTCATCGCATACACCGCCCTGTTCGTTGGTGAACAAGGCGTAGGTTTGCCGATGGAGACCCAGTCCCGCGATATCCACCGGCACCAGGGACTCCAGCAGGGCGGCGCTGCCGGCGCCCTCGACGATTAGCTGTCCCATGTGCGAGACATCGAAAAGTCCCGCCCCTGCGCGTGTATGCAAATGCTCCTTAATGATGCCGGAGGGATATTGCACCGGCATATCATAGCCGGCGAAGGGCACCATTTTCGCGCCCAGTTCTCTGTGTAGGGCATCCAGTGGGGTATGCAATAACGTCATAGTCATTCCTTGTGCGCGTTGGTAGGCAGGAGAGTGCGGTTGCGCCACTCTAAAGCGCGCGGCAGGCCTGTGCAACAAACTGCGCGCGAATGACAAGCGGCAGAGTGCGCGGCCGTTGTCCGGGACACGTGCGGACACGCATGGACACGCAGTTGCACGCCGTGATCATGCGCAATGCCGCAGACGACGCAGTCTGGATATTTGGCATTAAAGTTGCTTTGTATACGCACGGCGGCCCGCGCGCGTACTCCACACCAGGGATGGTCTCTACAAGGACGTAGATTGGAGCACAGGAAAGCCAGGGAAGGCAGCGGGCCGCCGGACTTTTTGCAGCTAAAATCTGCGCAAAACTGACTAAATAATTTTATTGTTCCTCCGAGGAAACTTTGATTTACTCGCCCCAAACGGCCAGCAATAACGCTGCGCCGCTCTTTGTTTGTGTTAAGTCATCGGGAGGTGATTTATGCAAGAGCGTAATCCGGAACCGACGGCCCCGGAGCCGCTGGATGATATTTTCGAACCCGCGCTCGGCGACATTTCTGAAGACATGCTGCAGGATCTGGTCCCTTTGTCTTCCGAGAAACAGCGCCTGGTACAGAAGCGCCGGCTGGCGGAACAGCGCCTGGAGGAAAATCGTTTACGCGACGAATTGGGAGACTATGATTTACATCTGGACTATAACTAGGGTCCGGGCCGGCAAGCCCGGCCGCTCAAGCCCATAAGTAAGTCCTAACACAGCTCCCCACTTTCTCAGACGGCCGACGCCACTGCGCGCAGGCGTCGTAACCCCTCCTCACTCGCCTCGAAATTGCCATGTTCCGTTACCAGGGCCCTGACCAGCGCGGCCGGCGTGACGTCGAAAGCCGGGTTTAACGCACGACTGTGCGCGCCAGCCAGGTTCACTGCACGAATATCTCCCGCCGCGTCCAGCCCCGCGATACTCAACACTTCCGATTCCTCGCGCTCTTCGATGGGGATGTGCTCGCCACCCGGGCAGGACCAGTCAATCGTCGATTCCGGCAGCGCCACGTAGAACGGGACGGCATTGGCGCTGGCGGCCAGCGCCTTAAGGTAGGTACCGACCTTGTTGCAGACATCCCCATTGGCGGCCGTGCGATCACTGCCCACAATCACGCAGTCCACTCGGCCCTGGCGCATCAACTGGCCGCAACTATTGTCCGCGACGATGGTGCAGGGAACTCCCGCGCGCTGCAGTTCCCAAGCGGTCAGGTTGGTACCCTGGTTGCGCGGACGCGTCTCGGACACCCAGACATGCACCGGGGTGCCGCTGGCATGCGCCTTGTAGATCGGCGCCAGCGCCGTGCCCCATTGAATAGCGGCCAGCCAGCCGGCGTTACAGTGCGTCATAACATTCAGGTGCGAAGCCACTTTTATCGACTGCAGCAGTTGCAGGCCATTGGCGCCGATGCGCTCGCAATGGGCGATGTCTTCCTCACGCAGAGACCTGGCTTTGGCCAACGCGGCAGCTGCGCGCTTTGCCGGCGGCAGATGTTGCACCGCGGCACCGACCTGCTCCAGGGCCCAGCGCAGATTCACCGCAGTGGGACGGGTGGCCAACAGGGCCGCACTGGCGCGCTCCAGATTGTCCGTGGAGGCATCCTCCGACAGCGCGTGCGCCAGGCCGAACGCCGCCGTAACGCCAATCAACGGCGCGCCGCGCACCTGCATGGTACGAATGGCGTGACAATAGGCTGGCAGGGAATCGAGGTGACACCAGCGCAGGGTGTGCGGCAGCAGCGTCTGGTCGATAATTTCCACCTGCTCACTGACCGGGTCCCAGCGCAGGCTGCACAATTCATCGGTGCTGAACATTTTTCTCCCTCTGACTCCCGGCGTTCGCGCGACCCATAGTTCCCTAATGTGGCAGGTAGCGCAACACCAATTATCCCCTCGTCAGACGGCCCACCGAATCATTGCTACAATGGGCGCCGCTTTGAAGATATACCCGAGGTTCCCGCATGCCACAACCAGGTCAACTCATCGCATTTACGGATAACTGGCAGAGCCAACTGCGCGATGTCATCATGTCCCGGCGTGAGTTGCTGGAAACGCTCGGCCTGCGCGACGCCGATGTGGGCGACTCCGGCGGTGCCTGCGAGGATTTTCCACTCAAAGTGCCGCGCAGTTTTGTACAGAGAATGCAGCCCGGCGACCCGCGCGACCCGCTGTTGCTGCAGGTACTGTCCTCACGGCAGGAAATGGACAGTATCCCCGGCTACCTGCGTGACCCGGTGGGCGAGAGTGGCGCCGCCATTCCCCGGCGCGGCATCATCCACAAGTACCGCGGCCGCGTATTGCTGATCGTCAGTGGCGGGTGCGCGGTGCACTGCCGCTACTGTTTCCGGCGCCACTTTCCCTACAACGACAACCAGAACAGCCGCCGACAGTGGGGTGAAGCGCTGCAGTACATCCGCGGCGACAGCAGCATCGAGGAAGTCATCCTTAGCGGCGGCGACCCGCTGGTGGCGACCGATGAGCAGTTGCGGCAGTTGGTCGCACAGATCGCCGCCATCGCGCATGTGCAACGCCTGCGTATACACAGCCGGCTGCCCGTGGTCATACCCGCGCGTTTGACTGAAGCGCTGCTGGACGCGATTACGCACGAGAACCTGCAGACGGTCATGGTCATCCACTGCAACCACGCCCGCGAGATCGATGAGTCCGTTGCCGCCGCCCTGAGCGCGTTGCGCCGCCGCGACATCACGCTACTGAACCAGGCCGTCTTGCTGGCAGACGTCAACGACAGTGTCGAAGCACAACTCGCACTATGCCAGCGATTATTTGCCGCGGGCACCCTGCCCTACTACCTGCACCTGCTGGACAAGGTCCAGGGTGCCGCGCACTTTGACGTGGCGCAGAGCAAGGCGCTGCGATTGATGGCGGAACTTGCCGCCCGCCTGCCCGGTTACCTGGTGCCCAGGCTAGTGCAGGAGATCGCCGGAGATCCTTCCAAAACGAGCGTACTGGCGCGGGAGCGCTCAACGCCGTTATAACTGCGCTCAGCTCAGCCGTGCGGTTATAGTGGCGAGGAAACGGGGTAGGGAGCAAGGCTCCATGAACGGGTGTGGCAGCGGGTCGGCCGGTTACGCGGGCAGGAAGCGCTCGGCGAAACGGTGCAGGCTGGTCACAGCCTCGCGCCCGCGTGACCACGGGCTGACAATCAGTTCATCCACGCCGCTGCTCTGCCACTCTGCGAGTTCGTCCGCATCCCTGCATGCGCCCTAGGTAAGGATAGCCAGCCCGGCGAACTCGCGCTTGTGCTGCGCACACAAGTGCCGCAAACGGGTGAGCGGCGGGTGCGGGTGCTGCACGGGCTTGGGTTCGAACATCAGTTCGTCGAACTGGTAGAAGCGGCCGCGGTGGGTGATGGTCTGCTGCGTCCACAACTGCCTGCACACCAAAAGCGCCTCGTCGAGTCGTGCGCCGCGGGTCGCTGGATCGAAGCCCGCCGCGCGCCATTCCTCGCGCAACCAGCCGGCCCCCACGCCGACCGCCGCGCGGCCCTGCGACAGGATATCCAGCGTGGCAATTGCACGCGCGGCAATGAGCGGGTGGCGCAGCCCCAACAGGTAGACGTTGGTGCCGAGGCGAATGCGCTGCGTGTGCGCGGCAAGGAAGCTCAGGTAAGCGAAAGCATCGAACAGCTGCGTATTGGGCGGCACCGGAGGATGGTAATCACCGGGGAAGGGCGAGCCGCGCATGTCGGTGGGGAAGACGAGGTGGTCGGGCATTCATAGGCTGTGGAAGCCCAGCCGGTCCGCCGCCACGGCGACGTCCAGCCCGTATTTGGGGGACAGCAATCCCAGTGCGATGCCGAAATGCATACAACGTGTCTAATTCACTCGCGCTTTAATTCCAGCTAGTTGGCGTCAGGACCGAGATGCCCCGCGCTGGCCAGCCACGTGCGGGAGTGGGTGAAGCGAGAAATGCCGAGCTGAAGCGTCACCATCACGCTGTGGTCGACGTTGGCGACGCGCGCCAAATCCCGCGGCGTGGTTGTCAGCGCGAGCACTGCTTCGCCGTCCTGGCCGGTCGTCAGGGAAATTGACTCAATGCCATCAATCGACCCCGATGCGGCGGTGAACACGCGTGCATCATCAGTGGGACGCAGCGTAGCCGGTGGAAGCTCTATAGAAAATATCTCATCGCTGTCGGTGATACCCAGCGTGACTGCATCGATGTACGCGTCAAACCGCTCAGGCAATCGGCCGAGGTGGATCTCGATGTCGAGCACGTCGCTCGCCGCACCTGACCCATAGTCAATCCCTCCAGTAACGCGCGCCACAGCCTCCGGGCGGTACCAGATCGGCGAGGTCCACGCGCGCTCCTGGATCACCGGCTCCACGGTCGGGTCGTTGGTGCTGTTCAGGCAGCAGTTGGCAAACTCGCCGCCGGCTTGTTGCGCCTGGGCCGCGCAATCGGCGGCGAAGGGGTCGACGCCGACCGCCTTGCAGACGCGCGTGCTCCAGCGGCAGCTCGGGTTCTCCAGCAGGCGCACGTAGTAGAACGCGCGCTGTGAGCGATCGAACTCGGGGTCCTCCCACACGGCGCACAGCTCGCGCGCGCCGCTTCCCACTGCGGCGCAGGTGGCGGGATCGACGCCCGCGCCATTGTGCGCGTCGCCGGCGACGTCAAATACGCGTTCCTGCGTCTCTCCGTTGGCATCCACCCAGCCTTTGACGATTTGCACGCGCTGCAAATCAGTACCCGGGGTGGTACTCGTGCCAGGGTCCTTCGCTGCCAGCACGGCAAAGCGCGGGCTCGCAGCGCCACGCACCGGCCCAATCTCGCCGCCCATAGTCGCGCCGCCTCTGTAACCGGCCTCGGCGAAATCGGAGCTCTCGCAGTCAAGGCCTTCCAGTGAACCTGCGAAAAAGCGCACGACAGGGCGGATGCCCGTCGTGGCGTACGTCTCGCGCCGCGTCAGCGCGGCAAATATGGCATCGCGCGAATTCTCCTCGGCCCAGACCACGGCGAGTCCACCCGGGTTGTTGCGCACGTCATCGCCAATCTGTCGCGCGGCGGAGGAATCACCGTTTCCCTGTCCCCCTTCCCAGGCCACCTCTTCGACGTTGCCCGCCGTCGCGTTGTGCGTATCGGTGCTGCCGATGAAGCCCATCCGGAACGGGTTGACCCCCAGCGTCTCCTCCAGCCGCACGCCATCCTTCAACGTGTTGCGCACCAGGTTGCGCGCAGGGTACTGCTCTATTGGCAATACCGTCGCGTCCGGGCCCTGGTGCGCGGTGGGCAACTGCTCGAAGGCACACAGCTCGTCCTCCGTCTGCACGCCGAGCGCTGCCAGCCGATCGAAACGGCATTCCGAATTTCCCTTCAACTGGTGGATCTCGACCAGCGGCTCGCGATCCTGTCGACGCTGCGCCTCACTTGCATCGACCGGATCCAGCCACTGCCCGCCCTCGCTAAGGTTCGAGTTGTGCGGAATGATCAACGCGTCGCAGCCGGTCCCGGCGTCCAGGCAGTCGCGCTCCACAGCGCTCCAGACGCCCTGCGGCACGCCGCCCGCGACGGTTTCAAGGTGACTTGCCGCGAAGGCGGGAACGTGGTCATTGCGGAAGATGACGTTGCGATGCAGGTGCCGCCCGAGCCGGCTCGCGGTGTTCTCGTAGCCGATGAACGACGTGAAGCTGCAGTCCGCGCTGCGGTCGTAGGCGGCCTCGGCTTCGGTTTTCATATCTTTCCAGACCGAGATTGCTTGTGCATCACAGTCTATTCCCGGCAGGGAGCAAAATGCGTGCGAGGGCGGCGGATTGTCGATGCCCGCAGGAAACAACCATGCGACGGTCACGCCGAAGCGGCCATTGGGATCGTCCGCCTGGCGCAGCATTTCACACATGTCATCGTTGTAGACCGGCGAGTCCGGTGTGTCGCAGAGGCGGACCTCGCCAAAGAATTCGGCGTGGTCGGTGACGGCGGCGAAGTCGAGCGCCCTATCGAGACGCACCTGGCGCGTCTGCTGTTCCATGTCGTCCGAGACTGTGATGCTCTCGCCCTGCGCAAAGCGATAGGCATCGCGCGGCCCGCCACGCGTGCCGAATATGTAGGCGTCGGCGGAAAAGCGGGTGTGCACGTGCAGATCGCCGAAGTAGGGAGTGCGCAGGCGGTTGAAGTTAGCACACGGCTCGCGCTCTTCGGTGCGTTGCCAGGGCCCTAAGGTCTGCGCGGCCGGCTCGTTTTCGGGCAGGGTTAAGTCCAGTTGTGAATCGTCGTCGCAGCCGGATAGCAGCGAAGCGAATAGCAGCAGACATAGAATGAATCGTCCCATTGTCTGTCCTTTATCCTATGCCGGTTAAATCCTATTATAAATAAGCCTTCTTGAGGGCCTCTGCTGCCTGCTGGAGCGGTAGCCAGGCCAGTGGCTTCCCGAACGCACTTTCGATTTTGACTTTATACTGCGCGAGCTGTCCAAACAAGAAAGTGTTCTCAACGGCGCTGGTCCTGGCCAGTGTTAAGTCGACGTGGATTTCTTTTTGGCTATAAATCAAGCTGTAGGAACAAGCACTAATGCCTGATCCGGCTGAAAGCCAATGATCTTTATTAGCGCTGATGAATACTGTTGAAGACTGCCACGACCTGCGTCTCGGCTGCCTGAATTTCGTCGTCTCGCATCCAGTCGAAATGGCTTTTGCGCTTGTTGGCCGACAACTTGCCGCCGTTCTCATGGACGACCCGGATGAACAGCTCCAGGCTGTGGGCGGGCCAGTCGAGCAGGTTGTTCAGTGCCTTGCTGGCGCGGTCGAAACCGAGCAGGTATTCGATCTCCTGTTCCAGGTCGTGGGTGACCGTGCGCTCCAGGGCTTTATACAAAAATTCGGCCTGGGCGGTCAGGTCCGGATAGCGGAAATAGACGGCGTCGTTACCGGTGGCCGGGAGTAGTGGTTGGTCAGGGTCGAAGTGTGTCAGTAGGTTGATCGGCCGCGAGAACTGCTCCAGCGTGGCGATGTACTCGTCCAGGTTGGCGAGGATCACAGCCGAGACGGGCAATACGATGCCGCGTGGCGTAAAGCCGGCCTTGGCCAGTACATCGTGGATCAGGTAGCGGTGGATGCGGCCGTTGCCGTCCATCAGAGGATGTATATAGACGAAGCCAAAGGCGATGGCGGCGGCCATCAGCACTGGATCAGGACTGGCGACGATGTTGCCGCTGCCCATGGCCTGGTATTCAGCAGCCAGGGCCAACAAACCCTGCATCAGGGCCGGCACGTCCTCCGGGCGTGGAGGCACGAAATCAACCTGCCTGCGGTAGCCAATATCCTTGCCTACCCAGGTCTGGGTGACGCGCCAGGTAAACTCGTGGAAGCGTGGGTCGAGGGCGGCATGCTGCAATTCCAGCAGCCGGTCTTCACTCAAGGGCGTTTGGGTGTCGGCCTGGCGTAGCAGATCGGCGAAGCGCTGGGATTTTTGCGGGGTGGGTTTCTCGCGCTCCACTTCAAAGGAAGATTGGGTTTCCTTCAGGTAAAGGAAGGCGGCGGCACGGCGCAGCAGGTCCTGGTTGTAGCGGGCCAGTGTTTCGGCGGTAACGCGGCGCAGGTCGGTGGCGAGCATGTTTTGCAGGTAGGGCGATATGCGGACCAGTGGGCAGAAGTCCCGTGTGCCGGGCAGGTTGTTCTGGACGCGGAAGCGCTTGTCGCGCTCACCATGCGGCAGCGCCAGTTGCAGCACGGAATCGGCAATCTGGACATACCTGGCGCGAGGCGAGACAGGGTCTGCTACAGGCAGTTGCCTGCCCGTGAGCCACTCATATAGATAGCAGGCGCTGCGGGCATAACGCGATTCGGGATTGGTGGTAATCCATTGCGTCAGCTCCTGTTCCCCAGTCTCTGCGAAGAGCAGGGCCAGAACCTGCAGGTTGGCACCTTCATAGCGCAGGGCGAATTGTAGATGCCCGGCCAGCGTGTCTTCCGGTTGGTATTTGGGCTCGAACAGGTTGAGGCGGCAGCCGCCGTGCTGGCGGTTGCCCCTGCCTCTGACGTCGCTGGCCAGTTGGGCTTCTTCAGCCAGTGGCAGCGCCCGCAGACGATAGCGGGTGATGAGCTGGCTGTAGCCAATGTGTTGGATCATGGTCGCTCTTCCGCGATTTGGCCGCAGCTTGATATTTGTGCCCGGAAATTGTTGATCGCTCCGAAATTTTGCCGGACTTAATGAATACTGAGCAGCATAGCGGCCAAAAAGCTCAAAGTGAAGCAATTTCCGGGTATTTTTCTCAAGTGCCGGCCAATTCGCTCACAATGTGGCCTCAATACAACTGCCAGTGGATGCAAAACAGATGGCTGCTGCTTTTCTGGTGCAGGCTGTTGTTCTCGTCGAGGGCGCGGGACAGTGTGGCGTCGAGCTGGCGTTTGACCAAAGCACCCAGCGTGGTTTCAAAGGAAAAACTGGTGCGCGCAGTAAAATGCCGCTCCAATTCCTGCAACATCAGGCGGCCAGCCCGCATAGCCGCGTGATCCGGTGCAAACGGTGCCAGGGCTGCGGCAATCAAATCGGCGTTGACGAACACCGGGCAGTCCGCTTCTTTGGGCAAGAACTCACTCGCGAAGGTTGTTTTGCCTGCGCCGTTGGGTCCCGCGATGATGAGTACTTTGCGATCCCTAGCCACTTCAAACCCCCAGCGGCTTTTTCGATCGAGCTAAGATAAGGATAAATTTGGTCGTGTGAGAGGATGATCCGGAACAGGCTATGGGCTGTTCCGGCCCCTACGGGGCTTCGCGGCTTCGCCGCTCGATGCAAATCGCTTGCGCGTTTTGGCGAACCTGACGGAGCTTCGCATCACCATCAAACCATCCAATATGCAAAGCCCCCGACTAGCGGGGGCTTTGCATATTGGTCTGTGAGATCGCTCGAATAGTCGCTCTATCTTATTGATAACCTGACAGTAGCGCAAATGCATCTTTGAGAAGTACCCCCATAAGTACCCCCAAATGTTTTTGTCACCCCCTGATTCCGGGCTTGTATATCTGCTTCGCCTCTTTCCTGGCGTTGATTTCCCCTTGCATGAAGGCACTGGTTTCCCTCGCGTGTTGCCACAGCGATCTTCTCTCGGATGGTGTCAGCCTCCGGGGACCTGAGGAACCATCGTGCTTCATATTCTCTAAAAAGGTTAAAACCGTATATAAATATATCGGTCTACGGTCTTTCGAAGTTGTCATATTTGTTTGTCCGGTATTTCGAGATGAGATTCTCGGTGTCCATCTATGTTGTAAGGGCGCAACGCTATGAACGGTAGCACGAGGAGGGGGAAGTGCGAGTCGCTATTGCTTTACTGCTTTCGGTGTTCCCTAGCTCTCTGTGGCAGAGACTTAGTTCGAGGTTTTTCGCGCGGTGCATCGCGGACCGAGAGGTGATCGCGTATCACCTTAGAGATCGCCTATCGGGGCCAGCCGCAATCGCAGGGGTTAGCTCAGCGCACCCGCTGGCCGACAAACTCGAACGCGCCGCCGTAGTTGAACCGCAGCGTCTCGCTGCTTGCGGTTCCGACCACGGAAAGTCCGGCGGGGTAGTAGCATCCCGCGTTGGAGACTGACACCCAGGAGAACTTCCCATCACTACCGAGGTCTCCCCTCGCAGAAAACTCGCAGCCGATGATGCTGAATCCGAGGCCGCCGATAAAAGCACCGCCCGGCTGGATGCCATTGCCAAAAACCACCTCGATCTCTGGCTCGAAACCAAACGCGCCCCGATATTTGCACGGCACCTCATCGACAGGACACGGCAACCCATCTGGCGGCGGCGGTGGAGGCGGGGGTGGTGGCGGGTCGTCCGATTCGATGTGGACGAGTACGGTGTCCGACAAAGTTGGGTCTTCGACGCTGGTTGCGCCCACTGTAAACGTGCCGGTGCTGGTGCCGGCCGTGAACGTAGCGCTGGAGCTGGGTCCGGGTGTGATCGTGCCACCGGTCGCGGTCCAGGTGGCGCTTGCACTCGCACCGTCGATCTCTGCCGCGTAGGTCACGGTGCCGCCAGGGGCGACGACCGCACTCGGGGGAGAGAGCGTCAGCCGTCGCCGGATGGAGGCATGCAACGCGACCCTCCTGCCAAGAGCAAACACCTCTCCCTCCGTGATATCGAACACCTCGGTGACCAGTTCAATGGCATCGGTAGACCCGATGCACGGCAGGGAAATCGTGATTTGCGCGATTGCCACGCCCTGTGCGTCAGTGAAGAGCGTCTTCGTTCGCGCGCCACCATCGATCACGCCGCAGCCGTCTGCGATGGCAAGTGTAAGCTCCTGGTTGCTGGCCGGGGTCACCGCGCCCGATGCGCCTCCCTCCCGGATACCGACCGCTACCGAAAATGGGACGGTGTCGTCCAGCTCTACGGAGTCAGGGAACTGCGGCGTGATCACCAGTTGGCAGGCGAAATTTTGTCGCAGCTCCGTTTCGCTGTCGGGTAGCGGCCCCTTGCCCAACAGCAGCAGCTGTTCAACCTCAACCGTCAGCTCGCTGACGCGACGATCGTTGCACTCCTCGGCGGCGTGCTCTAATGCGCTGAAGTACGCAAACGCGAGGCTAGTGTCGCCGACGTGGATATTGGCGTCGATCTCAGGTACATCGGCGCAGCTTGAAAATCCTGCACAGGCATTCGCGTTGACCCAGCCGCGCCACGCGTGGAACTCGCGACCGGCCGCTCTCAACTCTTCGTCGGACCTCAGCGCCTCGTCGGTGAGCAGCGCGAAGACCTCTCCGAACCAGGCTTGAAGGAGCGATAGCTCTGATGACAGCCAGACGAGCCCGATAGTTTCGCTGAGCTCGGCCAGCTCACTGTAGCTTGTGCAAAGGTCCGCGCCACAGACCTCCTGGATGGCCGACTGCAACGACTGGCCGAGCGCGTTGGTGTAGCTGCATTCGAGCGTGGTTCCACATTGCACCTCGGCGACCACCGCTGCCTCACCGGCTCCGGCACCGTTAATGCTAAAGTGAGACACGCCGATGGTGATACCGTTGGCATCGATTCCAAAGGGAGTGAGGTGCAGGTTCTCGCCATTACCCGCCGCGCCGAACGCCGCGATGCCCTGCAGATTCGCCGTCTCCGGAAACGTGATGCGCAGTACCGCCGGGTGGATGAAGCGCATCCCCTCCGGTGCGAAGTGCACGGCGCCGAGCAGGCGATTGAATGGAGATTCAGTGATCGACGCGACCGGAGTGACGGCAATCGTTTCGTTCCCGGCGAGCGCGCCCGGTGGAATCGACAATGTAAACGTGACACCAGCCCGGTGCGTTGTGAGCATTCCGCCTTCGCTGCCGACGGTCGCGGTGACGCGTGAGGTTTCGTCCAGCGTCAGCGCAACCTTGCCCGAGACTTCGAAGTCCGTTGTTGCCTGGTGCCTTCCCGGGTTAGTCACGGTTACGGTGGTGCGACCAACGGGAACACCCGTTGGAACCCGGAACGTCGCCTGGTGACCAGTGGCGCTGGCCACTGGTGCGCGCACACCTCCGACCCTCACATCAACTTTCGATGCGCCGAAGCCGCGCCCGGTGATCGTGACCGACTCGCCGTACCCCGCAACCGGTGGCGTAATCGACGTGATGGCTACACCTTGCGCACGTGTTTCTGCAGGTGCGAGAATCGCCAGCACACAAACGCTGAGGAAGAGAGCGGCGAGACAGCGACGGACGTAGGTGGTTGGGGGCATCGCGGACCTCAGAGTTGAGTCAGCAGGCATAGGTAGGATGACGTGAATCGGCCGAGTGATAGTGAAGTATAGATGGATAAAAGGGCTATGGAAGAAATTTTCTTTTAGGATATGTTTCCTCACCGGTCACAGCGGAATCATTGCCTGGTTCGAGTGTCGCGGCCTATTTAATGGCAGATAGCCCAAGGGCACAACTAGACTTTCGGCTCGCTGAATATTTTTACGTACGAAACCTGTCGCCTGTTCAATCAGGTTCCGATGGTATCGGAGCGGTCCAGGTGCCCTGCTCATGCGAGTACGCTTCGAATTTACCGCTTATCATGTGGCACCCCTGCCCGGAGTCCGGGTAGGCGCACGCCCAGCCTAGCCGGAAGATGGAGTATTTTGCTCCCCCAAGAGAGCAACGCCCGGAAAATTACGAAGAATTGTTCCGCAAGCAGCGTGCCTGTCACCTTCCTGGCGGGGGTTGCCGGGGTAGAATTCAATTATTACCTCTCCGTCTTCACTACCTACGCACCAGCCGCGAGGCATTCCGGAGGGCAGGCTGAAAACCTTGCCTTCCACGATGTGGGCAACGTGGTAAGACACCAACGGCTCGGTCCAGCCGTCATCGATAAAGGCGATGCCATCGTCCTCCAGATCGAAGACATGGGGAGCAATTCGTTTCCCACCTTTAGGGTGATAGATGATCAGCACCTTTCCCGCACGGCTGGCCTCTCCCGGCGTCATTCCTGGCTCCCGATGGTACCCGGCGGTATTTTTATTCTCAGGCAGCGCTCCAGGATCTCTCGGGCCTTGTCCCTGGGGCCGTCCGGTTTCCATGATCCGGCGTGTATGGTGATGTTGATGTCGCTGTCCTCGCCCTCCAGGGATATCCAGCCGCCGCCCTGGATGGTGTGCTGCTCGAACTTGCCGGTCAGCTTGTGGCAGGGCTGCCCGGAGCCGGGGTAGGCGTCCGCCCATCCAAGCTCTATGAAGGCGAGGCCGTCCTCGAGGTCAAAAACATGGGCGGCCAAAGCTCCGGTGCCTTGCCCGATTTCAAGGACCGATCCGGCTTTGCTGGCCTCGCCTGGCGTCATGCTACACCTCCGACTCTTATTATTTGCTTTAGCGGCCGGACGTCGGCATACGGTTAGCCGCGGGCCTCCAATTAGAACCATCGACTATATTCGGGCACAGATCAACTGACTTTATATAGCCTGGAAGGCCATCAGAACCTGCAGATCGCTCTTATCAAGGGTCGACCAGGCCGCCATCGCCCATCTCCCCTTGTAGCTCCCTGATCCTGGCCTTGACTTCGTCGTCACTCATCTCGCGGAGACGCTGGCAGCTGTTGCAGATATCGTTGCCGTGGCTGTCGGTGTTGGCGTGTTTCTCAGGGGCGTACAGGCCCAGGTGCTTGGCGCGCTGGTCCATTGCTTTCAGGATGGTGTTGGCGGCGTTGTGGTTCCCCTTGCTCACGCCTGGCCACATACCCATCTCGACGGCGTCGAGCTTTTCAAGATCCATCGTTCTGATGGTGCCGACGTCGATATACACCTGGGCCCTGAGCTGGTCCATCGCCTTTTTGATGGACTTGTACACCGCGGGGGCGCTGATGCCGAGCTGTTGCGCTATAGACCTATAAGTCAGGCCGCGCTTGCGTAGTTCGACGGCCTTCGCCTGGTGCTCCTGGGCCTGCACGCGGCGCGCGCGGGCCTCAGCTTTCCGCCGCTCCTGGGGGGTCATTTCGAAAGTTTTGTTAACCACTATGTGTTAACCAAGATGGCCACCTTTTAGGCATGGAGTCGATGGCGCGGCTGGTAACCTTGAGGTCCCCCCGTTCGTCAGCGGATCTAGGTCGGTGAATGGACTGTCCAGCCACGCCCCAGGTAGTTATCAGCTGCATCATTTTCTTCCCTTACAATACGCGCAGCCTTCACCGCCGCAGCGCGGGCATTGATCTGGGTTCGCCTCCGTCAGATGCGCAACAAGCGCAACATTCGCCACAAGTTCGCTTTCCTTTGTATGTGTTGCGGATGTTGCGGATTCTAGTTGCGATACAGGGAGGTATCGCGCCCAGGGGTCGTGCAGATCTTCGCGGCGGTAGCCTTTAGGCGTACTGTCACCTATGCGAACTGTCGTGGGTTTGATTCCATAAGGACGTAGTAAGCGACTTAAACCTCTTGCGTCCAGTGGCTTACCTCGCAAGTCCCCCCATGGGGATTCATCCAATGCGTGCAAGGCCGTGAGAATGATGTCAGTCGCTATTGCGTCACGACCACTAAACACGTTTCTAAGGTCTGTTAGCAGAAGCACACCGAGACTGGGAGTGCTCCCCTTGGCTTCCGCAACAAGCGCAACAGCCGCCACGCGCGCCCTTTCTGGCCAGTCACCCCCGGCGGCATCGGCAATGGCTACCAGCGCCTCCCATACGTCGGCATCACGGTCAACAATGCTCTCGGGCATCTCAGGGAATACCCCTGTTATGTCCGGCTGGATAGCGTCCGCCCATGCTTCTAGACGTGAGCGTATGCGTTCAGCCTCCGGCCCATTCACCCTCCGGCGGTAGGGCTCCACCACTTCCCCAGGTGCGCGGCGGCGCATCCTGATAATGATTGAGCGGGTTAATATCGTGTCGGGCAGACCTCCCAGCCCGGCCAGCGCGACAGCGCAATACGCGGGGATTTCCTCGGTAAAAACTTCCCTCCCGCGCACCACGCATCGCCCGGCGACGGAGTGCTTCCGGTGTCCGGCGTTTAGCAGTCCCCTGATTTCTTCATTGTCCTTCGCCTTCGGTCCGAAAACGGTGTCGATTTCGTCATACAAGATTGTTGGCCGTCCCTGTGGATCGGATACCTTGCGGAACAGATAGGCGGGTGTGACGTTTACGGCTTCCACCGCGCGAGGAACAAGTAGCTCCGTCACTTCCAGTACACGGGACTTCCCACTGCCCGGCTCTGGTGAAAGTACAGCCAGCCTCGGTGTACTGTCCCAGGCGTCCATCAAATGTGTGTGCGCGATCCATAAAACATGTGCGACCAGACAATGCTTGGAGGGATACGCCACGAATCGGGACAGAAACGCTTCTATATCGTTGAGGATCTGGGCTCCGTCCGTCGACAGAGTTTCGCGGTGGGCCTCACGTCGGACTCGCGCCCTGGTCAGGAGACTTTCAACATCCATCAGCGACACCCTCCTCGTAGCAAACGAATTGAAAGAGAAAAAAGTACTCGCCCTGCTCAACTGTCGGCGTGCCGCCGCTGCGGTATAGGTCGCGGTATTTCAGGCAGTAGCGATGCATTGCCTGTAATTCGGCGTGGCTAAATTCGGGGGATGCTATCAGCATGAGCCCGCCCACTTTTATGCGTTCGCCCTGGTACTGGTTCGCTCAGGAAACTGGCTTAACCAGCGGTCAAGAGCTGCCCTCTCATACCGCACCGCGGTCCCAATCTTGCGATAAACAGGCGCGTCTACACCGGCCAATTTTCCGGAGTGCCGTGCATTTCGTAATGTGGGGGGAGCTAAGCCCAGATACTTCGCGGATTCTTTGGTGTCGAATAATTCCTTCGTGGCTTCGTTAGCGCTGAATAGTTCCGTTGTGGTCTGCATGTCGATTACCTCTGCGGTATTTTAGATACGCCGAACGACTCGGCGGGTTGCAGAGGATTTTGGAGTGCGGGCTACCCTAGGCCGCAACCGGATACCCTACGCCAAGTTGGCCTAGGGTCACGTGCGGTATTTAATTTGGCCGTTGGTTAGAGCTTCGTGCCAAGCTTTATTAAACACATTGTCACTTCGAAATAATTGTCGGTCGGCACGTAGGATTTTTTTTATCTCACTTCGAACGCCCGGTAATCCATTGGGCGCTTTGCGTAACGCTTCTGGTTCATACCCTGCCTTACGAATTGCAGCCAATAGCGCCAGCTCCTGCGCTCTCCCTGCATTCATTGGGCGAGGGGGGGCGGGAAAATTACCACTAGCTGGCATGCTCTCTGCCGCCAATCCCTCGATAGCTGCCGCCGGAATGAATAGGCCAGGCCGAAAATTCGCCAGGTTGAGCCCGCCCGGACCACCTGGGCGCGGTCTGCCAATGCGGTCATTAAGATTGGGGTGGTCTTTGTCATCGATGAAGAAGATAAGGCGTGGATCAGGATTGTTCTCATTGGGAGAAGCATCTTCCGGTCGGAAAGCGGCCCACTCGGGCCAGCCATGTTTCTCGTGGTGAGCGGCTCCCCTCGGATCAACGTACAGCCAGGAGTAACGGGTCAGCCAGTAGACTGCGCAAGACAGTAGACCACTGTCTATGAGCGCGCGGATACGGTCTGCGGAGTACGTCTGCCCCAGCTTTGCAAGCTTCTC
>Ga0114942_1000171_pt1 | contig 17885 bp, 17 predicted proteins | sample LowerColdCreek_FD_88674 | JGI IMG/M metagenome (GOLD analysis project Ga0114942, IMG submission 88674) | Groundwater microbial communities from Cold Creek, Nevada to study Microbial Dark Matter (Phase II) - Lower Cold Creek | ecosystem: Environmental > Aquatic > Deep subsurface > Groundwater ... | reverse complement strand
CCCGCTGATGGGGGCTCGCCCGATGCAGCGCCTGATCCAGGACACCATCCGTCGTGCTTTGGCCGACGAGCTGTTGTTCGGTCGCCTGACCGAGGGCGGCCGCCTCGGCGTGGACGTGAACGAGGCGGGCGAGGTGCAGCTCGACATCCAAGCCTTGCCGCCCAAGCCGGGCAAGGGCAAGGCCGACAAGAAGGTGGAGTCCGAGCCCGCGGCCTGAGTCACCTCCAGCCAGCACAACGCCCACGTTCCTTCGGGACTGTGGGCGTTGTCGTTTTCAGGCGGGCTGGAAGTAGCCGGCCAGTTGCCGGTGCAGCGCCGGGTCTTCGGCCCTCAGCGCGTCTGGATCAACGAAAAAGGCCTCTGAGGCCACGGCAAAGAACTCGTCCAACGCTTCGGTGCCGTAAGTGTCGATGCAGCTCGACTCGCGGTGTGCGATGCGATCGGCAAAGCGATCCCAGGCGGCGCTCAGCCCTTCGAGCCAGGCGCGCGAGGCCTCGGCGCTGGGCAGGGGCGGCAGGCCGTCGGACTCGCCGTTGCCGAGGTCGATCAGGTGGACGAACTCGTGGATCACCACGTTGAACACGGGGCCGCCATCGTCCTGCCAGTCCACGGCGTCCCAGGTCAGCATCAAGGGGCCGCCCGGCATGGCTTCCCCGGCCAGGGGCTCTTCCCACTGGTGCACCACGCCGTGCTCGTCCACGTCCTCGCGCGGGGCCATCACCTCGCCCGCGTGCATGACGATGCCCCGCGTGGGGCCGTACGCGCCCAAGCCCAAATGGAGCACCGGCAGGCAGGCCTGGGCCGCCACGGCCAGGGCCATGGCATCGGTCACCACCAGGCCGCCCACGCCATGGAACTCGCGGGTGGCCAAGAACAGGCTGCACATGGCCCGCAGGCGGGGCGTGTCGGGCAGGAAGGGGTAGCGCGCCAGCGTGGCGCGCCATAGAGCGTCAGGAATGGGGTGGCGGTCGATCAGGCGCTGTTCGCGCCAGGCCCGCCAGCGCGCGAGCCAACTCACGCCAAGGATTCGCGCTGAATGCCCTCGGGGCCGAGGTACAGGCACTCGGCGCGCGGGCTGCCGTGGTCCAGGTCCCAATCGCTCAGCACCAAGCGCGACAGGCCGTCGCCCAGCGCGAAGCAACCCGGGCGGTGCGTGTGACCGTGGATCAGCATGCGGGCGCCTGCCGTCGTCACCAGGCCATGGCAATGCGCCGTGTCGGGGTCGGCAAAAGGCAGGCCCTGCTGCACCTGCTGGGCCTGACTGGCCCGACTCGCGTCGCGCATCTGCGCGGCCTGAGCCAGTCGCTCTTCCAACGGGCGCTGAGCGAAGGCCTGCTGCCACGCCGGCTGGCGCACTTGGGCGCGGAAGGCCTGGTAGGCCGCGTCGTCCAGGCACTGGGCGTCGCCGTGGGCCACCAAAAAGCGATCGCCCCAGGCGTCCAGCGTCAGCAGCTCGTCGACGCGCTGCACATTGCAGGCTTGGGCGAACGAGTCGCCCACCAAAAAATCGCGATTGCCCGCGATGAAGTACTGGGGACGCTGCTGGCCGCTCAGGCTCAGCGCCTGCGCCACGCGCTGGGCGTAGGGCTGGTCCAGAGCGTCGTCGCCCACCCAGGCTTCGAACAAATCGCCCAGCACGAACAGCGCGTCGGCTTGCAAGCGCCCCAGCAGGGCCTCGAAGGCCGCCAAGGTGCGCGGCGTGTCGGGCCCCAGGTGCAGGTCCGAGATGAAGGCGAGGCGCCGCCACGCGGGCGGCGCTTGCAGGTGTCGGATCAAACGATCAACCGATCGAACGATCAGACGGCCTCGACGGCCTTCTCGATCACCACGGCTTCGAGCGGCACGTCGTCGTGGAAGCCCGAGCGGCCGGTGCGCACCTTCTCGATGGCGTCGACGATGTCTTGGCCTTCAACCACGGCGCCGAACACGGCATAGCCCCAGCCCGAGCCGCTTTCGCGGGTGAAGTTCAGGAAGTCGTTGTCCTTCGTGTTGATGAAGAACTGGGCGGTGGCCGAGTGCGGGTCGTTCGTGCGCGCCATGGCCAGCGTGTACTTGACGTTCTTCACGCCGTTGTTGGCCTCGTTCTGGATCGGGGCCGCGGTGGGCTTTTGCTTCATGTCGGCCGTCATGCCGCCGCCTTGCACCATGAAGCCCTTGATGACACGGTGGAACACCGTGCCGTCGTAGTGGCCGCGGCGCACGTAGCCCAGGAAGTTCTCGACCGATGCCGGCGCCTTTTCGGCGTCGAGTTCGATCTTGATCAGGCCGTGGTTGGTGTGGAGTTCGACGGTGTGTTTCATTTTTTCTTGGGGGCGGCTTCGATGCGCGCCTTGGTGATGGTGATGGGGGTGAGCGGCACGTTCTGGAACATGCCTTGGTTGCCGACGGGCATCGCGCGGATCTTGTCGACCACGTCCATGCCGGCGGTCACGTGGGCGAACACGGCGTAGCCGTTGCCGTCTTGGGCTTGGTCGGCGTCCAGGAAGCCGTTGTCCACCACGTTGATGAAGAACTGGGCCGTGGCCGAGTTCGGGTCGCCCGTGCGCGCCATGGCCACGCTGCCGCGCACGTTGCGCAGGCCGTTGCGGCTCTCTAGGGGGATGGGGGCCTTGGTCGGCTTTTGCTGCATTTGCGGCGTGAAGCCACCGCCTTGCACCATGAAGTCGCTGATCACGCGGTGAAAGACCGTGCCGTTGTAGTGACCGGCCTTCACGTAGGCCAAAAAGTTGGCCGCGCTCTTGGGCGCCTTTTCAGCGTCCACGGCAATCTTGATGTCGCCGGCGGTCGTGGTCAGCACGACCGTTTGGGCCGAGGCAAAGCCAGTGCCCAGCAGGGCGCCAGCCAGCACGAGGGTTTTCAGCATGGTCAGCGGGCGCGCGAGAGCGCGTCGAGTTGAGAAATCTTGAGTTGCAGTCGCGACTGCGGCTGCAGGCCCTGGGCTTTGCCGTAGGCCTGGTGGGCCAAGCGCACCAACACGTCCCCCAGGTTTTCTTGGGCCTGTGCGTGCGCGGGGCTCAGCAGCACGGCGCGCACCAGGCTTTGGTGCGCGGCCTGCAGGTCGCCGCGTCCGGCTTGGATCACGGCGAGGTTGTTGTGGGCCTCCGCGTAATCGGGGAAGTCTTCCACCAGCCGGGTCAACAAGGCTTCGGCGCCCGCCACATCGCCCGTCTCTTGTCGCATCCAGGCCAAGGTGAAGCGCCAGCGGCTTTGCTGCGGGTCGCTGGCCACGGCCTGGTTCAGCACTTCCAGCGCCTGGGCTTGGCGCCCGCTGTACCAATGCGACTGGGCTTGGTCCAGGGGGCTCGCGACGGGCGCCTGCGCTGAGGCAGACAGAGGGGCCAGCAGCAGCCAGAAAACGAGGGCAATGGAACGCATGGGGGAGGGGCGGCAAGGCCGGGTTGAGAGGGGGGCCTCGCTATACTGGAGCCCGATTCTAGGGATGCCCCGAAGCCCACGCTGGCGCCGCTGCGACTACCCTGGACCCCTTGTCCAAAAACGGCCCCCACGCGGGGCCGTTGGCTTCTTCAGACCGACCATGTCGCTGCGCCTGCACAACACCCTGACCCGTTCGGTCGAAGAGTTCCGACCGCTGCAAGACGGCCACGTGCGGATGTACGTGTGCGGCATGACCATCTACGACCTGTGCCACATGGGCCACCTGCGGATGATGATGGCGTTCGACATCGTCTACCGCTGGCTCAAAGCCTCAGGCTACGAGGTCACCTACGTCCGCAACATCACGGACATCGACGACAAGATCATCAAGCGCGCCCTGGAGCGTGGCATCCCCATCCGACAGTTGACGGACGAGATGACCGCCGCCATGCACGCCGATTTCGCCGCGGTGGGCGTCACCCTGCCGACGCACGAGCCGCGGGCCACCGAGTACGTGCCGCAGATGGTCGGCTTGATCGAGCAGTTGGAGGCCAAAGGCCTGGCCTACCAAGCCGACGACGGCGACGTGAACTTCGCGGTGCGCAAGTTCGTGGGCTACGGCCAGCTCAGCGGGAAGAGCCTGGACGACCTGCGCGCGGGCGAGCGCATCGCGGTGGACGACAGCAAGCGCGACCCGCTGGACTTCGTGCTGTGGAAGGCCGCCAAGGCCGACGAGCCGGCCGACGCCAAATTCGAAGGCGGCCGCTACGGCCTGGGTCGGCCGGGCTGGCACATCGAGTGCTCGGCCATGAGCTGCGCGCTACTGGGCGAGGCCTTCGACATCCACGGCGGCGGCGCCGACCTGCAGTTCCCGCACCACGAGAACGAGATCGCGCAGAGCCAAGGCGCCGGCATGCCCTTCGCGCGCTACTGGCTGCACAACGGATTCTTGAACGTCGACGGCGAGAAGATGTCCAAGAGCCTGGGCAACTTCTTCACCATCCGCGATGTGCTGCAAAAGTTCGACGGCGAAACGCTGCGCTTCTTCATGCTGCGCACGCACTACCGCCGCCCCTTCAACTTCAGCGACGCCCACTTGGCCGACGCCGAAGTCGCCTTGACGCGCCTGTACACGGCACTGGACGCCGTGCCGCCCGCCGACGTGGCGCTGGACTGGTCCGAGCCCACGGCGGCGGCCTTCAAGGCGGCGATGGACGAAGACTTCAACACCCCGCAGGCCTTGGCCGTGCTGTTCGACTTGGCAGGTGACGTGAACCGCACGCGCTCGCCTGAGCGCGCTGGCTTGCTGAAGGCGCTGGCCGGCACGCTCGGTGTGCTGCAGGCCGACCCTCGCGGCTATTTGCAGCAGCGCGGCGGGGCGGTGGACGAGGCCTGGATCGCCGAACGCATCGCCGCGCGGGCGGCGGCCAAGGCGGCGAAAGACTTTGCCGGTGCCGACGCCATCCGCGCCGAGCTGACGGCCGCGGGCATCGCGCTCAAAGACGGCCCGACGGGCACCACCTGGGTCAAGGCCTGATGGCGCCGCGGCCCGGGGTCGTCACCCCCGACTATTGGGACGAGGCCTGCAAGCACCTGGCCAAGCGCGACCGGGTGATGAAGAAGCTGATCCCCCAGTTCGGCGAGGCACGCCTGTCCAACAAGGGCGATGCCTTCACCACCCTGGCGCGGTCCATCACGGGGCAGCAGATCTCGGTCAAGGCCGCGCAGTCGGTGTGGGAGCGCTTCGTGGCCCTGATCGGTGGCCCGGCGCACAAGATCGCCCCCGCGGCGGTGCTGGGCCACGACGTGCCTGCGCTGCGCACGGCCGGCCTGTCGGTGCGCAAGTCCGAGTACCTGCGGGACCTGGCGCAGCACTTCGAAGCCGGCCAGGTGCACGTGCGCCAATGGGCGCAGATGGACGACGAAGCCATCATCGAAGAGCTGGTGGCCATCCGCGGCATCGGCCGCTGGACGGCCGAGATGTTCCTCATCTTTCATTTGATGCGCCCCAACGTGCTGCCTTTGGACGACATCGGCTTGCTAAAGGGCATCAGCGTGAACTATTTTTCTGGCGAGCCGGTGAGCCGCGCCGAGGCCCGCGAGGTGGGCGACGCCTGGGCGCCCTACCGCTCGGTGGCGACTTGGTATTTGTGGCGCAGCCTGGACCCGCTGCCCGTGGACTATTGACCGGACCTGGGAGTTTCCCGACCGATCGGTTGGGCGCCCGGGGCCAAGCTGAGACAATCGCGGCATGAGCAAACGTCACTTCCTCGACTTCGAGTCCCCCATCGCCGAGCTGGAAAGCAAGATCGACGAGCTGCGCTACGTGCAAAGCGAGTCGGCGGTGGACATCTCGGAAGAGATCGATCGCCTCTCCAAAAAGAGCCAGCAGCTCACCAAAGACATCTACGCCGGCTTGGCACCTTGGCAGATCTACCAGATCGCTCGCCACCCCCAGCGCCCGCAAACGCTGGACTACGCCCGCGAGCTGTTCACCGACTTCATCGAACTGCACGGCGACCGCCATTTCGCCGACGACCTGGCCATCGTGGGCGGCCTCGCCCGCTTCAACGGCCAGGCTTGCATGGTCATTGGCCACCAGCGCGGCGGCGACGCCAAAGAGCGCGCCCTGCGCAACTTCGGCATGCCGCGCCCCGAGGGCTACCGCAAGGCCCTGCGCCTGGCCAAGCTGGCCGAGAAGTTCGGCCTGCCGGTGTTCAGCTTCATCGACACCATGGGCGCCTACCCCGGCATTGGCGCCGAAGAGCGCGGCCAGAGCGAGGCCATCGGCCGCAACATCTTGGAATTCGCCCAGTTGGAAGTGCCGCTGATCGCCACCGTCATCGGCGAAGGCGGCAGCGGGGGTGCGCTGGCCATCGGCGTGGCCGATCAGGTGCTGATGCTGCAGTACAGCGCCTACTCGGTCATCTCGCCCGAAGGCTGTGCCTCTATTTTGTGGAAATCGTCGGAGCGGGCCAGCGAAGCGGCCGAGTCCTTGGGCATCACGGCCCACCGCCTCAAGGCCTTGGGCCTGATCGACAAGATCGTCAACGAACCCGTGGGCGGCGCCCACCGCGACGCCAAGGCCATGGCCGCGGCCTTGAAGCGCGCGCTGGGCGAATCGCTGCGCCAGCTGACCGACCTCAAGACGAACGAGCTGCTGGCCCGCCGCCAGGAACGCCTGCTGGCCTATGGCCGATACAGCGACACCAAGGCCCGCTGAGCGCCCCTGCGTCGCCGTCGCCTACAGCGGCGGCCTCGACTCCACCGCCCTGTTGTGGCTCACCGCCCGGCAGGGCGTTTTGCTGGGCGTCTCGGTCGTGGCGCTGCACGTGCACCATGGGCTGATGCCCGAGGCCGACGCCTGGGTGGCGCACGCGCAGGCCACGGTCGAGCGTCTGGCCTCCGAAGGCTTGCCCGTACGGCTGGTCGTGCATCGCCTGGACGGCACGCCGGCCGTGGGCGACAGTGTTGAGGCCTGGGCGCGACGCGGCCGCTATGCCGCCTTGGCCGCCATGGCTCGCGAGGCTGGCGCGAGCTTGGTGCTGGTGGCCCACCACGCGGACGACCAGGCCGAGACGGTGTTGCTGCAGGCCCTGCGCGGTGCGGGACCGGCCGGCTTGGCCGCCATGCCGATGCGCTGGGAGGCCGACGGCCTGAGTTGGGCACGCCCTTGGTTGCAGCACCCGCGCGCGCAGCTGCGCGCCGCGATGCAGGCCTCGGGCTTGGCCTGGGTGGACGATGCGAGCAATGAAAACCCACGCTTTGCGCGCAGCCGCTTGCGCCAGAACGTGATGCCGGCCTTGGTGGCGGCTTTCCCCCAGGCGGTGCACGTGCTGGGCGACGTGGCGCGACATGCCGCGCAAGCCCGTGCCCTGGCGGACGAAGTGGCCACCGACGACCTGGCGCGCTGCCGCACCGCCGATGGCGGCTTGGCCTACCGCGACTGGCGCGCGCTGCCGCCAGCGCGTCGCGCCAATGCCCTGCGGGCTTGGCTGGCGCAGCAGTTGGTGGCGGGCGTGCCCGTGGCCTTGGTCGAGCGCGTCTTGGCCGAGTGGGTCGGGCAGGGCGGGCGTTGGCCGGCCGCGGGGGGCTGGTTGCTTTCCCAAAAAGGCGTGATGCGCATGCTGCCTTCGCTCGTGGCGAAGTGATGCTGTCAGGGGTTAACCCCGGGGCGGTGCCTAGAATCCGCGCTCCTTTTGCCTGATTCCCAGTAACCCAGTTACATCATGGCCCTGATCGTTCACAAGTACGGCGGCACGTCGATGGGCTCCACCGAGCGCATCCGCAGCGTTGCCAAACGCGTTGCCAAATGGGCGCGCGCGGGCCACCAGTTGGTGGTGGTGCCCTCGGCCATGTCCGGCGAGACCAACCGACTGCTGGGCCTGGCCAAAGAGCTGAGCCCCGAGGTGGCCACCGCCACCATCCAGCGCGAGCTCGACGCCATTGCCGCCACCGGCGAGCAGGTGTCCGTGGGCCTGCTCTCCATCGCGCTGCAGCAAGAAGGCCTGGAGGCCGTGAGCTACAGCGGCTGGCAAGTGCCCATTCGCACCGACAAGAGTTACACCAAGGCCCGCATCCAAAGCATCGACGACACCAAGGTGCGCGCCGACTTGGCCGCGGGCAAGGTGGTGGTCATCACGGGCTTCCAAGGCGTGGACGATGACGGCAACGTCACCACCCTGGGCCGGGGCGGCTCGGACACCTCGGCTGTGGCCGTGGCCGCGGCCATGAAGGCCGACGAGTGCCTGATCTACACCGACGTGGACGGCGTCTACACGACCGACCCGCGCATCGTGCCCGAGGCGCGGCGCCTGCACACCATCAGCTTCGAAGAGATGCTGGAGATGGCGTCGCTGGGCTCCAAGGTGCTGCAGATCCGTTCGGTGGAATTTGCGGGCAAGTACCGCGTGCCGCTGCGCGTGCTGTCCAGCTTCACGCCCTGGGACATCGACATCGCCGAAGAAGCCCAATCCGGCACCCTGATCACCTTTGAAGAGGACGAAAAAATGGAACAAGCCGTCGTCTCCGGCATTGCCTTCAACCGCGACGAAGCCAAGGTGACCCTGCTGGGTGTGCCCGACAAGCCCGGCATCGCCTTCCAAATCTTGGGCCCGGTGGCCGATGCCAACATCGACATCGACGTCATCATCCAGAACGTCAGCCACGACGGGAAGACCGACTTCTCGTTCACGGTGCACCGCAACGACTACGCGCGCACGCTGGACCTGCTGAAGAACACCGTGGGCCCCGCCGTGCAGGCGGCGCAGGTGATGGGCGACCCGAAGATTTGCAAGGTGTCCATCGTGGGCATCGGCATGAAGTCGCACGTGGGCATTGCCGCCAAGATGTTCCGCTGCCTGTCGGAAGAGGCGATCAACATCCAGATGATCTCGACCAGCGAGATCAAGACCTCGGTGGTGATCGACGAGAAGTACATGGAGCTGGCGGTGCGTGCGCTCCACAAAGCTTTCGACCTGGACCAGGAAGCGGCCTGATTTCTGCCATAATGCGCGGCTTCGCGCTGGAGTCGTGACCGAGTGGCCGAAGGTGCTCCCCTGCTAAGGGAGTATGTGGGCAAAACCTGCATCGAGGGTTCGAATCCCTCCGACTCCGCCAACGTAATGAGATCGCCCCGATGGTTCGCCATCGGGGCGTTTTTCATTGGGTCCACAGGAGGCGATGCCCATGACCGACCACCGTGCGTTGCAGCTGCACACCCCTCGACTGCGCCTGCGCGCCTTGCGGACGGAAGACGCCGATGCGCTGTTCGCGATCCATGCGGATCCGCGCTTCACGCGCTTTTGGAGCTCGCCGCCCTGGACCGAGCGGGCGCAAGCCGAGGCCTTGATTGCGCAAGACCAGCTGGACTTGGCCGGTGGCGCGCACGTGCGCTTGGGGATCGAGCGCCTGGCCGATGCGGCCTTGCTGGGCACCTGCACGCTCTACAACATCCACCCGACGAACCGCCGGGCCGAGTTGGGTTACGGGCTGGGCCCGGCGCACTGGGGGCAAGGGTACGCAGGCGAGGCGGTGCGGGCGCTGCTCGGCTGGGGCTTCGGCCTCCTGGGCCTGCACCGGGTCGAGGCCGACATCGACCCCGACAACACCGCGTCGGCGGCCCTGCTGTCGCGCTTGGGCTTCCAGTTGGAAGGCCGCTTGCGCGAGCGCTGGATCGTCGGCGGGGTGGTGTCGGACTCGGCGATGTACGGCCTGTTGGCGCGCGAGTGGTCAGCCCAAGGCTTCGATCGGGCGTAGCGCCATGGCCTGCCGGGTGTGGCGCACCGCGGCCAGGGCCACGACGACGGTGGTGACGAGCGCGGCCAAGCCCAGGGCCGGCAGGAGGCCCTGGGCCCAGGGCAAGCGGTCGACGAAGCCGTCCAGGTAGAGCCCACCCAGCGCGGCAGCGGCCGGCAGCGCCAACAGCAGGGCGGCCAGCAGCGGTGCGGCGAACTCGGCCACCACGGCTTGGGCGATGTGCCGGTTCTCGGCCCCGTGCAGGCGGCGCAACACCAGCTCGGTGCGGCGCCGGCGCAGGGTGTCGGCCACCAGCGCGTAGGCCCCAACGGCGGCCACCACCACGGCCAACACCGCCACGGCGCCCAGCAGGGCCGCCAGTTGGGCCTCTTGCTGGTAGGCGATGCGGCGCTGTTCGGCCACCTCTTCCAGCATGTGGAAGAAGGGCAGGTCGAACTGCTTCCACAGCCGCTGGGCAGCGGCGTGCAGGGCCACCGGGTCGGGGCCGTGGAGGGTGAGGAAGGCCTGCGGCGTGTCGGTGATCACGAAGGCTTGGGGTTGCGCCGCCTCGCGGGCCGATTCGAGCTTGACGTCGGCCACCACGGCCACGACGCGGTGGACCGTTTTGCCGGCTTGCATGAACTCGCCGCCGGCCAGCACCAGCGCGCCAATGGCGGCCTGCGGTGAGGCGAAGCCCAGCTTGCGGGTGGCGTGGGCGTCGAGCACGACCGGCGGCTCGCCGCGCAGCGCACTGCGGGGGTCGCCCGCCAACAGCGCCATGCCGTAGGTTTGGAAGAAGCCGCTGGAGACTTGGGTGACGCGCATCAGGGCGGTTGCAGGCCCGCCTTCGGCGCGGCGGAATTGCTCGACGGTGCCGCTCCAGCCACCGCCTGGCACGCCGCTGCTGTAGCTCCAGGTGCGCACCTGCGGGTCGCGGATGAGGGCCTGGACCAGGGGTTGCAGGCGCGGGGCGTCCTCCGGACGGGCCCAGACGTCGAGCAGCAGGCGGCCCTCCAGTTGGTAGCCGTGCGACAGGCCTTGCAGGTGTTGGTGCTGCACAGTCAGCACGCCGGTCAAGGCGAGCAGCAGCAGGGCGCCGCCCAGTTGCACGCCCAGCAAGGTTTGGCGCAGGCGGCGGCCCCAGGGGCCTTCGCTGGCGGTGCGGCCTTGCAGCGCGCTGGCCGGGGGCACGCGCAGCGCCAGCCACGCGGGCAGTGCCAGGGTGAGGGCCAGCAGTGCGAGCAGCACGCCGGCCAGGCCGAGGAGCAAGGGCCAGGGCAGGGGGTCGAACAAGGGGGTGCTGGGCGGCAGGCCCAAGGCGCCGGTGAGGGCCGGGGCCGCCCACCAGGCCAGCAGCCAGGCCAGGCCGCCGGTGGCCAGCAAGGCCAGGCCTTGCTCGGTGGCCCACAGGCGCAGCAGGTGCCAGCGGCTGGCGCCCAGGCTCAGGCGCAAGGCGGTTTCGCGCTGGCGCTGCAGCAGCTGAGCGGCTTGAAGGTTCAGCGCGTTGACGCCCGCCATCAGCACCAGCAGGGCGCAGGCCGCGCCCAGGGCGCTGAGCATGACCCAGCGCAGCTGGTTCTCGCCGCCTTCAAAGCGGGTTTGCGGCAGGGTGATGGCGCGGAAGTAGGCCGGCTCGCGGCCGGCTTTCCAGTCGGCGGGCAGCTTGGCGTAGCCCGGGTGGGCGACAAAGGCCTCGCGCATCCAAGGGCCGACCTGCTCGGCCTGGACCCCAGCCTGCAGCCGGGCGAACACGCGGCCGTTGACCATGAAGAGGGCGTCGCGCTCCTCGGCGCTGGCGGTGCTGACCTGGTGGTTGAAGCCCGCCAGCAGCTCGTGCCCCGCCAGCGGGTGCCGCGCGTCGAAGGGGGCGATCACGGCGGTGACGAGGTAGCTCTTGTCGCGGATCGTGAGGCTGCGGCCCAAGGCGCGGGCTGGGGGCAGTTCGCCCCAAATCCTGCGCAAAAGCTCGGTGCTGATGGCCAGGGCGTCGGGCCGCTGCAGGGTGGCGCGCAGGTCGCCGTGCAAGGCTTGCAGGGCCATCAAGCGCTGCAACGCGGGGTCGGCCAGCACCAGGTTGAAAAGGCGCGGGCCGCTGGGGGTGCGCAGCGTCACGCTGACGGCGTCGGCGCGGGACAGGTCGTCCAGGGGCACGCCGCGGGCCTGCAGGGCGGGGCCGAAGAAGAGGGGCGAGGCGCCGAACCAATCGCTGGGCTGCCCGGGCGGGTTGCCTTTGAAGTCGAGCATGACGATGCGTTCGGGCTCGGGCAGTTCGGGGTCCACGGCCGAGAGCACCACGGCGAGCAGGCCCACCAACAGGCTGGCCGTGAGCGCCAGCACCAGGCCGCCTTGGGCGACGAGGGTCGAGGCCTTGCGGACCCGCAGCGCGGTCCAGGCGTCTTGCAGCAGCGCTGTCATGGGAATGCCCTCCGCGCGATGCGCTTTGGGATTCGCGCTTGGGAGCGGCCCGGCGCGCTCATGCGGCCACCGTCGCGTCGACCAGCACGCGGCCGTCCAGCAGGCGCACGGTGCGCGAGGCCATGGCCGCGTGCTCGGCGCTGTGGGTCACCATCACCAGGGTGGTGCCCTCGGCGTTGAGCTCGCGCAGCAGGCGCATCACGTCGGCGCCGTGGGCGCTGTCGAGGTTGCCGGTGGGCTCGTCGGCCAGCAGCAAGGCGGGGCGCGCGGCGATGGCGCGGGCGATGGCCACGCGCTGTTGCTGGCCCCCGCTGAGCTGGCTGGGGTGGTGGGCGGCGCGGTGCGTCAGGCCCAGGCGCTCCAGCACCTCGGCCACGCGGCTGCGCTGCGCTTTCTCGGGAAGGCCGCTGTAGCGCAGCGCGAGCTGCACGTTGGCGGCCACGCTGAGTTCGTCCACGAGGTTGAAGCTTTGGAAGACGAAGCCGATGCGGCCTCGCCGGATGGCAGCCAGTTGGCGCTCGCCGAGCTGGGTGACGTCGTCGCCCTGCAGCAGGTAGCGCCCGGCGCTCGGGCGGTCCAGCAGGCCCAGCAGGCCCAGCAGGGTGGACTTGCCGCAGCCCGAGGGGCCGGTGACGGCGACGTACTCGCCCGCCTCGATGTGCAGGTCGATCGCGTTCAGCGCGGTGGTTTCGACATCGCCCGCGCGGTGGCGTTTGGTGAGTTGTTGAAGTTCGATCATGGGTTTGGGGGACGTCAGGGGAGTCTGAGGGTGGGGGAATGGAAGTCGGGCGGGGCGGAGACCAGCACTTCGTCGCCCGCGCGGAGGCCGCCCAGCACCTCGACGCGGCCGGCGGCGCGTTGGCCGAGTTGCACGTTGCGGCGCGCCAGGCGGCCGGCTTGACGCACGTAAAGCTGGGCTTGCACGCCGGGCCCATCGGGCAGCAGCAAGGCCGGCCGCGGGGCGCTGAGCTGCAGGCGCAGCTCCACCGCCTGCCCCGGGCGCAGGCTGGGCATGGGGCCTTGCCATTGCAGGCGCACGCGCGCTTTGCCGGCCTGTACCTGGGGCAGGGTTTGGGTCAGGGCCAGCTCGCCATGGGGGCTGGTGGCACGCTGGCCGGCTTGGAGGCGCGGCAGGTAGAACTCGTCCACCTCGGCCAGCAGCTGGGTGCCGCCGTCGGGGTCGTCGATGCGGCCGAGCCGGTCGCCCGGTCGGACGCTGGCCCCCACTTGGGGCGTGAAGCCGCTGAGGCGCCCGCGCAAGGGGGCGCGCTGTTCCAAACGCTCGCGCGACCGCGCCAGCAGCTGCAGGCCCCGCTGCAGGCCTTGCACGGCGCGGGCCATCTCGTCGAGCGACTGTTGTCGCGTTTGGGCCTCCAAGCGCTGGTCGAGCCGGGTTTGGTCGAGCAAGGTGCTGGCCAGCGCCAGCTGGCGCCGGCTGTGCTCCAGCGCGGCGGGGGCCACGAAGCCCTCGGCCGCCAGCGCGGCTTGGCGCTGGTGCTCGGCCTCGGCTTGCTGCTGTGCGGCCTGCAATTGCGCCAGCTCGCGGCGGCTTTGCGCCAGGCTGGTGGCCATCGCGCTGCGCTGCACCGACACGTTGGCCAGCTGCTGCGCCACCTCGGCGCTGCGTTGCATCAGGAGCTGCTCTTGCTCGGGGCTGTGCAGGCGGAAGAGGGGCGCGCCCTCGACCACGTCGTCGCCGTCGCGCACCAGCACGGCCTCCACGCGGCCGGCTTCTTGGGCGTCCAGTTGCACGGAGCGCAGCGGCTCCACCACCGCGCGCAGCGCCAGCTCGTCGCGGAATTCGCCGGGCACCACCGCGGCCAGCTGCGGCTGGCTGACGACGGCGACGCGCTCGCGCAGGGGCCACGCTGCCGTGCCCAGGCCCAGCAGCAACGCGCCCAGCAGCGCCCAGCGCCCAGCGGGCGGCAGCCAGCGGCGGCGTGGCGCCAGGCGGCGGTCCATGGCGGCGCCTGATGGGCTGGATGCGCCAGTCGCACCCGATGCCGCTGGCTGCGGCGCGGGGGAGGGCGGTGGCAAGGGCGTCATGCTTCGCAGCGTCGCCCAGTCCGGCCGGGCCGACCAGGGGGGTGTCCGCTTCCGGACAGGCCCCTCGCGCGCCACCGCGCGAGGCGGCGAAGATGCCCGCCGTGATGAGCCCAACCCGACCCCTGCTGCTGCTGGACGACGACCCCGACGTGGGCTTGGCGGCGCAGCTGCTTTTGCAGCGCCGCGTGGCGCCGGTGGTGTGCTTGCAGCGTCCGGCCGAGCTGTTCGCCGCCTTGGATCGGCTGCAGCCGGCGGTGCTGTTGCTCGACCTGAACTTCGGCCCCGGCCGCACCGATGGCGAGCAGGGCTTGCGCCTGCTGGGCGAGGTGCTGGCCCGCAACGCGCGGCCCGAGGTCGTGGTCATGACCGCGTACGCCGACATCGACCTCGCGGTGCAGGCGCTCCGGCGTGGGGCCTTCGATTTCGTCACCAAGCCTTGGGACAACGTGCGCCTGGTGGCCACCTGCCACGAGGCCCTGGCGCGCGCCCAACCAGCGGCAGCGGCGGCACCGGGCGGCGACGCGCCGAGCGAGCCCACGCGCTCGCTGGCCGCGCAGGAGCGCGCCGCGGTGCTCTCGGCCATGGCCGAGGCGCAGGGCAACCTCAGCGAGGCGGCGCGGCGTTTGGGCCTGTCGCGCGCGGCGCTGTACCGCCGGTTGGACAAGCATGGGCTTTGAGCGCACCCGCTTGGCCCTGGCCGCTCTCGCGTGGGCGGGCGCCGGCGCCGTGCCGGCCGCCTGGGGCCCGTCGCCGCGCGCCTGGACGGCCGCCGCCGTGCTGGCCCTGGTGGGGGCGGCCTTGGCCGCACGCTGGGGCGCCCGGCCTGCAGCGCCGGCGGGCCCCCTGCCCGAGGCCCCGCCGCCGGCCGAGGACGCGCAGCGCGCCGCGCAAGGCGTGGCGCTGCTGGAGCACCTGCCGGTGGCCGCGTGGTCGCTGGCCAGTGGCAGGCTGACCCCTTTGACCCACCGGGCCCACCGCCTGCAAGCGCCGGGGGGTGTGCGTGACGTGGGCGAGTTGCAGCAGCGCCTGCGCGCCGCCACCCAGGCCGGCCCCGTGGTGCTGGACACCGAGCGCGGCAGCGAGCGCTGGCAGCTGCAGCGCCAGGCCTTGTCGCTGAATGGGGAGGCGCACACCTTGTTGGTGCTGGTGCCGCTGGAGAGCGAGTTGGAGGCCGAGAGCCTGCAGGCCTGGCAGCAGCTGGTGCAAGTGCTGACGCACGAAATCATGAACTCGCTGACGCCTGTGCAAAGCCTGAGCCAAGGCGCGCTGGCCTTGCTGGACGAATCGCCCAATGCGGCGGCACCGGCCGAGCTGCGCTTGGCCCTGGACGCCATTGCGCGCCGTGCGCAAAGCCTGGCGGCCTTTGTCGGCAACTACCGCCGGGTCAGCCAGTGGCCCGCGCCCCATCTGGCGCCGGTGGACCTGGCGGCCTTGTTCGCGCGCTTGCAACACACCGTCGGCCCGGCCTGGGCGGCCCGCGGTGGCGAGGCCACGTTCGACCTGGGCTCGCCCACCTTGCGCCTGTTGGCCGACGAGGGGCAGCTGGAGCAAGCGCTGCTGGCCCTGCTGCGCAACGCCGAGCAGGCCACCAGCGGCCAGGCCGCGCCGCGCCTGTGGGTGCAGGCGCGACAGGGGCGCGGCGGGCGCTTGCAGTTGAGCGTGCGCGACAACGGGCCCGGCGTGCCGCCCGGTTTGGAGCGCCAGATCTTCCTGCCCTTTTTCAGCGCGCGCGAGCCGGGGCCTGGGGGCGAAGCCGGCCAGGGCATCGGCCTGACCGTGGTGCGCCAGCTCGTGCACGGCATGGGCGGCCGCGTGCGCCACGTGCGCCCCTTGGAGGGCGGCGCGGCCTTTGTGTTGAGCTTTTGAGCGCTTCGGTCCGGGGGTAAGTCCGGGCCCGAAGGTTCCGGTGGCCGGGGTGCGCTTCGTCAGAATCGGTCCACCGCCCTGACGTGGCAACGACCATGCCGCGCAGGGGCACGCGACCGACCAAGCCGAGGATCGACACCATGGGTTTTTGGATGAACTTGCGCGTGGGGCAGCGCCTGGGCGGCGCCTTCACGGTGCTGCTGGCCCTGCTGCTGAGCGTGGCCGCGATGGGCCTGTGGGAGCTGGACCGCACCAACGCCCGGCTGCAGGCCGTGTACCAACAGCGCACCGTGCCGCTGGAGCAGCTCGGCCGGGTGAACGCGATGGCCATTCGCGACCGCTACCTGATCGCCGAATCCTTGCTGCTGCGCAACGAATCGGCCACGGCCCGCGCGCTCAAAGAGCTGGCGGACAACGCGCAGACCGCCGAGCAGCTGCTCAAGGGCTACTTGGCCGGCCCCCTGAGCCCCGAAGAACGCGCCCTGGCCGACAAGCTCGTGGCCGCCCGCACCGCCTACGCCCGCGAAGGCCTGGCCGAAGCCCGCAAGGCCCTGCAAGACGTCGACTTCAACGCCGTGCAGAACGCCTTCCTGGGCAAAGTGGCCGAATTCGCACCGCCCGTGGCCCAGCACCTGGGCGAGCTGCTGGCCCTGCAAACCCGCTTGGCCCAGGAGGAGTACGAGGCCGCGCAGCGGGCCGAGCGCCGCAGCATGTGGCTGGTGCCCCTGATCACCTTGGTGGCCCTGCTGGTGGGGGCGCTGCTGGCGTGGCGCATCACCCGCTCCATCACCGAGCCCACCCGCGAAGCCTTGGCCTTGGCGCAAGCCGTGGCCTCGGGCGACCTGCGCACGCGCATCGAGGTGCGCGGTCACGACGAGCTGGCCCAGCTGCTGGGGGCCTTGTCCGAGATGAACGACAAGCTGGCCGTGCTGGTGAACCAAGTGCGGCAAAGCGCCGACTCCATCGCCACCGGCTCGGCGGAAATCGCCAACGGCAACGCCGACCTGTCGCACCGCACCGAGCAGCAGGCCGCGAACCTGGAAGAGACCGCGGCCTCGATGGAAGAAATGAGCGCCACCGTGCGCCACAACGCCGACACCGCGCGCAACGCCACCGAACTGGCCGCCAGCGCCAGCCAGGTGGCCCAGCGCGGGGGCGAGGTGGTGGGCCAGGTGGTGGCCACGATGAACGACATCAGCGCCAGCTCCAAGCGCATCGCCGACATCATTGGCGTCATCGACGGCATCGCCTTCCAAACCAACATCCTGGCGCTGAACGCCGCGGTGGAGGCCGCCCGCGCCGGCGAGCAAGGCCGCGGCTTCGCGGTGGTGGCCGGCGAAGTGCGCACGCTCGCTGGGCGCAGCGCCGAGGCGGCCAAGGAGATCAAGGGCCTGATCGGCGCCAGCGTCGAGCGCGTCGAGGCCGGCACGCGGCAGGTCGCCGAAGCGGGCAGCACGATGGGCGAGATCGTGGCCCAGGTGCAGCGCGTGGCGAGCCTGATCAACGAGATGGACCACGCCAGCCGCGAGCAGTCGCAGGGCATCGGCCAGGTGAGTGCCGCGGTGGCCGACCTGGACCGGGCCACGCAGCAAAACGCGGCCTTGGTGGAGGAGGCCGCGGCTGCTGCGGAGAGTTTGAAGCAGCAGGCGGTGGTGATGAACGAGGTGGTGGGGGTGTTCAAGGTGCCGGACTGAGGGGAGGCGGCGTTCTGCGCGCCTCCATGCTTGCTCGCCCGCTCGCCCGCTCGCCCGCCCGTTCGCCCTGAGGTATCGAAGGGCCCGCTTGGTTCGTTGAAGTGAGAGCCCGCAGGCGCTATCCGCCCTGCACCCGGAGTTCCTTTGGTCTTGCCCAAAGGAACCAAAGGCGCCGCCCCGGCTCCAGCGCCCCTGGCTGCGCCAGGGGTTCCCTGTGCTGCTCGTTCCGGGGGGCTCGGGATTGAACTCCCT
>Ga0114942_1000170_pt1 | contig 17938 bp, 17 predicted proteins | sample LowerColdCreek_FD_88674 | JGI IMG/M metagenome (GOLD analysis project Ga0114942, IMG submission 88674) | Groundwater microbial communities from Cold Creek, Nevada to study Microbial Dark Matter (Phase II) - Lower Cold Creek | ecosystem: Environmental > Aquatic > Deep subsurface > Groundwater ... | reverse complement strand
AGCGCATCTATTTCATCCTGACCGTGGAGCAGTACGCGGATTACGAGCGCGTCAGCTACCTCGGCGCCGCCGTTGCCGGCACGGGAGAGACGGTCGCCGAACTTGAGGAGGAACTGGGCCTGCTCACGGGCACGCTGCAACAGACCATCGAGTTGTACAACGTGGACTGCGCCAACGGCGAAGACACCCAGTATCACAAAGCCGCCGAATGGCTGGAGCCGCTGCAGCCGCCGCTGGTCGCTCTGGACATCACGCCCGGACGCGGTGCCTTCGTGCCTTACTTTACATTGGGCGGACTGGACACGTTGCCCACCGGCGAAGTGGTCGACCCCCAACGCCAGATTATTCCGGGACTGTACGCCGCGGGCCGCACTGCTTGCGGCGTGGTGCGTCGCGCGGAAGGCTACAGCAGCGGTATGTCGGTGGGTGACGCGACTTTTTCCGGCCGGCTGGCCGGCAGGCAGGCCGCGACGAGGGGGCGCGTATGAATTACCTCCACACGATGGTGCGCGCGCGGGATCTCGACGAGACCCTGGACTTCTACTGCAACAAGCTGGGGCTGGTGGAAGTGCGTCGTCATGCGAGTGAGTCGGGACGGTTTACGCTCGTATTTCTTGCCGCGCCCGGCGATGTCGAGCGCGCGAAAGAAGGTCACAGCCCGCTGGTGGAAATCACGTGGAACTGGGACGCGGAGAATTACACCGGCGGTCGCAACTTCGGCCACCTGGCCTACCGCGTCGACAATATCTACGAGCTGTGCCAGCGCCTGCTGGATAAGGGCGTGGTCATCAACCGGCCGCCGCGCGATGGCCACATGGCGTTTGTCCGCTCCCCCGACGGCATCTCCATCGAGTTACTGCAGGCTGGGGAGTCGCTGCCTCCGCAGGAGCCGTGGTCATCCATGCCCAATACCGGCACCTGGTAAAAAAGGGGTCAGAGTAAAATTCTCTTCAGGTTTTACTCTGACCCCTTTATCTTTATCCGTGACCGAATCACGCCAGGCCTTTTACCAGCGTTTCCATAATCCGCTCCGCGTTGGCGGCGATGGTTAATGCGGGATTGACGGTCGCGGCACTGCCGGGCAGTAGGGCGCCGTCGATGACGAACAGGTTTTTGTAGCCATACACATGGCCGAGGTCGTCGCAGGCATCGCCCATCAACGCACCGCCCAGCGGGTGCCAGATGGTGTTGGCGATGAATCCGGCCAGCGGAATTTCCGCGCCACCGGAGGCTGCGACCATGCGCTGGAAGCTGGCCCGTCTGGCTGCTTCGGAAAGAGTGCCGGCGTCGGGCGGCCAGAGTATGTCGACGGCATCGCGGGCTGCGTTGTAGGTCAGCTGCCCGAGTTCGTCCGGCACCGACATATACATCTGGAGTTGGAAGCCGAGGGGCGCGGGGGAGTGCATGGAGCTCACTGGGTAATCCGGATTGCTGTCATCGATGAACGCGACACAGGCCGGCCCGCCCTGCACTCCAGGAATGGGTTCGGCGCGGGAATGCGCCAGCAACTGGTCGCCGTTGGTGCCCCAGCCCTGGCCGATGCTGTCGTTCGCGCCTTTCAGCTCGCCCGCCGCCTGGCTCTTCAACAGGAGCTTGGTGGTATTCATCGAGCCCGCCGCGAGGAACAGGTGCGTGGCGTGCAGTTCATAGCGCTCGATCAGCTCGCCCTCCGCCGTGATCTGGCGGTAGGTCACCGTGTAGCCCTGCGGTGTTTCACGGATCATCTCGACTTCCGTCAGGCTGCGCAGTTCCACATTGCCGGTGGCGATTGCGTCGCGCAGGTAGTGCTTGTCGGTGGAGAGCTTGGAGTGACTGTTGCAGCCGAAGGCGTATTGACCAATGCTCGCCGCCGGGGGAATGGTGCCGGCGATTTCCTGGCGGATGATGTCCCAGTCAAACGACGTGTTGGGTTTAATCACCTGGTATCCCGCTACGGACGCATCTTCGATAAAGGCGCGATGCGAGCGATACGTTGGACTAGCCAGCACGTCGTCGGGGATGGGTGCGGCGCCAAACTGCTGGATCACCCGGGGGTAATAGATGTTCTCCATGTCGTCGAAGCTGATCTGCGGGAAGACAGAGTTGAACGCCTCGCGCCGCGAGGGAATCAATACACCGCCATACACCAGTGAACCGCCGCCTACGCAGGCGCCGCACTGGGCACTGATGGGTATACCGGAAATTGTCTCGACCAGCCCGGCGTAAGGGGCGCGCAACGAGTCCGTGATGACGTTGGCGGACGGAATGGTCCAGTTTGCGCGCGGGTCGGCTATGTTCAGGCCGGGGAATACATTTTCACCTTCGGTGGGCCACTGCTGGCCGCGCTCCAGCACAGTGGTGGCGATACCGGCCTGGCCCAAACGCAGCGCAGCGACGGAACCGGCAAAACCGCTGCCTATAATTATGGCCTGGGTCGTGCCGCCGCTGCCGTTGTCATTGCCGTTACTGCAGCCGGCGATCACCGTAGCCGCGGTGAGCAGTGAGGTGCGATGGATGAATTGCCTGCGGGTAATCCTGGACATGGTTCGAATTCTTGTTGGAGAGTTGAAATTATTGGTTGCCCTAGTCTAACGCCAGGGGGAAAGAAGTACACACGTACCGTCGTAATAAAATCGCCGCCACGTAGAGGCGACCGCGTAACCGTGTATCGCCGCTGATCACGAGCAGCAGGCAGCTCCGTCAGCGCGGCACCCAACCTCCGCACAGGGGGAACACCTGACCAACGAAACAATCGGCCGCGGGGCTGCATAGGTACGCAGCGAACAGAGCGTCCTCTCGCGCCGACACCAGCCGGCCCAGCGGCACCTCGCGCGCCAGTCGCTGCTGGAATCTGGGGTTCGCCTGCACTTCAGCGGGAAAGTACGTGGGGTTGTCGACAAAGTTCTGCGCTATGGCATTGACCTGAATATTGTGCGGTGCAAGCTCGACACCGACGGCCTGTACGTATGCAAGCTGCGCACCGCGCGCTGCGCTGTAGGTCGACGCGCGCTTCATGCCGCGCAGAGCCGACGCGCTGCCTATCACGAGAATTTTCCCGGAGCGACGGGCGATCATCTGCGGGGCCGCGGCAGCGACCAGCCGGGGCAGTGGATCGACGAGTACCGCGAAGACCTGGCGCCATTCCTCAGTGGTGACATCGACAGCTGGCGTACTGGGAGCTGCAAGTGCCAGATTAGCCACCAGGACATCTATATGCCCGGCACTGCGCATGACACTTTCGGCTGCACCGGGTTCGGTAAGCCCGGCGGAGCTACTGACCACCTCCGCACCCTGTTCAGAGAAGACTTCGCAAAACACCGGCCCCATAAACTCGTCAGCCTGCGTAATGAGGATGCGTTTGCCAGCCAGTGCGTGCTGCATGCTGGTTACTCTTTCTTCAGCCAGATACTTGCGCCGCGCTTTTTCAGACACAGCGGCATGTTCTCTTTAAAAAATTGGGTATGGAACCGCGTCATGTAGGAGTTCATGAAAACAATGCGATAGGCATGATTGTACTGCAGGAAAGCTCTCAGCAGATAGGCTTCGTTCCACGCCCTGCCCTCATATACCCATGCTTTCCTGTACTCGAACGGATAGGGAATGTCATGGAAGTGGACGAGTACACCCCGGGCCAAGCGGGGCAAGATCTCAAAGAATATGTAGTTGACGTCGCTGTCGATCTTGCTCACATGGGTCGAGTCGATGAACAAAATATCGTTCGCCTGCAGTGCCTCGAATTCACTCAACGCCACGTCCTGCAGTCGGCTGGGAATGATCCTGACACTGCGCTTGTCTTCCTCAGTAATGAGTGATAACAACAGATTGGTATACGGTTCAATAAACGTAATGTCTATTTTGCTGGCAAAAAACAGCGCATTGGTGTCCAGGGTTACGCAGGATGAAAATCCGGATCCCGCCTCAATGATTTTCCTCGGCTTCACGTTACGGATTATGCAGTGCAAGATGATCGCATCGCAGTAGGAGAACGACGGATTTTCATAGTAGTAGCGCAGGCCGTCAGTCCTTGTCGGCGTAAAAGGCAGCGCGCGGTAATACGGCAGGAACGCGTTCAATAGCTCCAGTTGCTCGGTGGCGCGCAGATTGACCGCTGGTATATCGGTGGGCAATTCACCAAATATGCGGGCCTCATCCCGCCGTATTTCCTCCAGACAGGGGAAGGGCGAGGTAAAATGGCCGAGCGGCACATACAATTGTTCAAGCTGTGCGCGGTATTCGTCCCGCTCTACGACAAGCTGATCAAGTTGCGCGCGATAGCTGTCTCTTTCCTCGACAAGCTGATCGTATTTCCGCAGTTTGCGCAAGGCGGTATTGATTGACTTCAGCAAACTGCGTCACCTCGTTTTATTACTGCTTACGCCAGGAAATTGTAAATCCAGCGCGCCACACGCTGGCCTTCGTGATTACCGCCCAGTGACGCCATCCCCGCCGCATAGGCTTCCTCCCCAATCATCTCCCGTCTGTGATTCATAATCTCGCGCGCATAATCAGATACAAATTCCGGATGGCCCTGGAACGTCAGGATATGGTCGTCAATCTGGCACACGGCATTCAAGCAGAATTCACTGCCAGCCAACACCTTGGCATTTTCCGGCACCTCAACCACCTGATCCTGATGGCTGACCAGGATGTCCAGCTCGAGGTCGACCTGGTCATGCCAGGGCGGCGTGGAATGGAAGCGGTGCGTGTGCAGACCCACCCCCCAGCCCTTGGGCGACTTCTCGGTCTTGCCCCCCAGTGCCTGGGCCACCAACTGGTGGCCGAAACAAATACCGACGAGCTTCTTGCGCCTGCGATGCAACTCACGGACAAACGCCATCAGCGTGGCTATCCACGGCTTGTCTTCGTAGACACCGGCTTTGCTACCAGTGATCAAATAGGCATCGACCTCATCGATATCCGCCGGGTACTCTCCCTGTTGCACATCGTAGACGACATAATCCAGCTCGGCATCCGCCTGCCGCAGCAGAGCAATAAACATGTCCGGGTACTCGCCGAATTCAGCCACCCACTCGGGCCGTACCGTATCCGTTTTTAATATTCCCAGTTTCACTAAAATTAGCGCCCCCTTCTCACCGCCACTGCTGCGATTGCCGCAGCCAGCCCCATGATAGGTAGCGCGTTATGTGCTGTCCATATAGGGGAAGGGCTGATAATGTGTGTACTACTGCAGGAAAATGGTTCCCAGGACGTGCTGCTTCCAAGACTTGCTCTCGCTGCATTGCTTTTGTGCTGCAGCATCGCCAACGCATTCATCGGCTCGGCTGCCTGCCAGGGCTGCCATACCGAGGAACATGCGCTGTGGCGCGGCTCCCATCACGACCTCGCCATGCGGGTGCCGAATAACAAAACCGTACTCGGGAATTTCAACAACGCCAGCTTCACCTACAACGGCATTGCCACACGCTTCTTCCGCCGCGCCGATAAATTCATCGTCAACACGGAGGGCGAGGATGGCAAACTCACAGACTTCGAAGTGGCGTATGTGTTTGGGGTGTATCCGCTGCAGCAATACCTGCTGCCTCTGTCCCGGGGCCGGCTGCAAGCCCTGAGTATCGCCTGGGACGCGCGGCCTGCAGCCGACGGCGGCCAGCGCTGGTATCACCTGTATCCCGACGACAAGATCGATTACAAGGACCCGCTGCACTGGACAGGCCCCTACCAGAACTGGAATACGAGCTGCGCCGAATGCCACAGCACCGACCTGAAGAAGAACTACACGGCGACCTCAAAATCTTTTGCTACAGAATTCGCTGAATTGAATGTCGGCTGCGAAGCCTGCCACGGTCCTGGCGAAGAACACGAAAAGCTTGCCAAAGCGGGGAAACTACAAGGCGCAACCAATGGCGGTTTCCCCACCGCGCTGGCACAGCGCGGGCAATGGACGTTTCCGGCAGATGAGCCTATAGCGAGACGCACCACGCCACTGCAATCCAACGCGCAGATCGACAGTTGCGGCCGCTGTCACTCGCGCCGTGCCACGCTGGGCGACTACCACTACGGCGCGCCACTGCTCGACACCCATCGCCTGTCTCTGCCGCAGTGGCCGCTCTACTACCACGACGGCCAGATCCGCGACGAGGTATATGAATACGGCTCCTTCGTGCAGAGCAAAATGCACCAGGCCGGTGTAGTGTGCAGCAACTGCCACGATCCGCACAGCCTGCAACTGCGCGCCGAGGGTAACGGTGTGTGCGCCCAGTGCCACCTTCCGGCGCGCTACGACACTACGCAACACCATCATCACAAAGAAGGCTCGGCCGGCGCCCACTGCGCGAACTGCCACATGCCCGAGACGACGTACATGGGTGTGGATGCGCGCCGCGACCACAGCATGCGCATTCCGCGCCCCGACTTGAGTATCGTGATGGACACGCCCAATGCCTGTAACAAGTGTCATCAAGACAAGGACGCGCCGTGGGCCCTGGAGGCGTTGCGGCAGTGGGGAGTGCAATTCCGCGATACCGGCAACCACCAGGCCCGCGCTTTCCAGGGTCTCGCACAGGGCGACAGTCGGGCGGTGCCACAACTCGCACAACTCGTGAGCGACGCGCAGGCCGCGCCCATATGGCGCGCCACTGCCATGGAAGCTTTGGGGCAAGTCGGCGGGCGCGACGCCCTGCAAACCGCCACCCAGTTACTGTACGACGACGACCCGCTGTTACGCGCCAGCACCGTGCGCGCCCTGGATTTCCTGCCGTTGCCGCAGCGTTTGCAACTGTTGCAACCTCTGCTGACCGATCCGGTGACCACTGTTCGCATGGAAGTTGCCGCCTCGCTGGCCGGGGTACCGCTCGACCAGGTGGCGCCGGAGCAGGCGACACAACTGCGCACCCTGTTTGACGAATATGTCCGCATCCACGAGCAGGACGCCGACATGCCGGGTGTACAGTTGCAACTGGGTATCTTTTATCTCACTCGCGGCGACGAGAAGGCGTCGGAAGCGACGTACCGCGAGGCCCTGGCCCTGAACCCGCAATTGATACCCGCCTATCTGAACCTCGCGGACCTGTTGCGCGCCCAGGCGAAAGATGAGGAGGCGCGGCAATTATTGCTAAAGGCGTTGTCTGTCGATGCCAACAACGGCCCGACGCTGCACGCGCTGGGCCTATTGGAAACGCGCAGCGGGCAAACTGAAGCTGCCCTCAACTACCTGCGACAAGCCGCCGCAGTGGAAACCGAGGGCACCCGCCACCGCTTTGTGTATGGCATCGCCCTGCACGACCTCGGCAAACCCGCCGAGGCCATCGCGCAGCTACAGGCAATGTTGCGCAGTGTGCCGCGCAACGAGGATGTGCTACTCGCCCTGGCGAATTACAGTGCGGAGTCGGGGCAGCGCGAACAGGCGCGCGTCTATGCCGAGACGCTCACGCAGATCGCGCCAGGAAATCGGGCGTATCAGGAGTTGTACCAGAATCTTTCGGGGGGAAGTCCTTAGCGGAGTGCTGGTCGGAGATTTGATACAACGAACATCGTCTTCGCTTGCGCTCACAGACGAAGTCAACGAGCGCATGAGAATGCCGTTTCGATGCAATCTCAAAGAGATTGATGTATAAATCGATTTTGACGGAAGGGATGACCGCGATGCGAATTGAAGCCATCATGTGTGCTTCTGACTGTTTCTCTATAAGTTGCCGTTATGCCGCATAGTCTGCGCGAGATGCAATTATGAATGACGACGAAAAACAACAAAGAAATGTACTGATCGAGAAGATAAATGCATGGCGTAACACCAGGTATGGCGCACAAAGGAAGTGGAGCGCTGTTCACCATTTCGTTCTCTTTGGTTCAATTATAAGTAGCGTCCTGGCTGGTGCACTAATTCAAATGGAAAGGTCGGAAGTGGCAATGATTTTAACCACTATTGCCGCCGTTCTAACAGGAATAGCAGCTTCGGGTGGATTCGAGAGAAAATGGAAAAGTAATCGTCTTAGTAGAAGTCGAGCAGATTGCTTGCTGCTTGAGTTAGATGATGAAAAAGCTGACATAAGCGTCGTGAGACAGAAGCTAGCGGACGCCATTGAAAAACATGATTATGAAGTAGTAGATGAGAAGAATGGCGAGCACCCAGCATAACAGGGCCGTTCAGCTCGGTCATGCCTCCGCCGTATTTTTTCTGTGCTTGAGTAGCGGAAAACAAACCTCACTGATGATACGGAATTCTGCGGCGCAAGGCTGCGCAGAATCCTTAGCAGCAATGTACGTCGGTGAGCTTCGAATTGTTCCAAGGCAGGTCAATTCTTGACGCACGATGAATTCAATAATTTTTGCCGTACTCTCCCGGCAACTTCGTACGTGGTTCAATGGAGAGGCTCCCACGTTTGGAAGGTTGGTGGAAAAGTATTTTCAATAGGAGGCAGGAGCGACGCTAATAGGCCTGCCTATACGTTCAAGGTATCCGAGAATAACTTTCATTTTTTAGAGCACAAGCAGGGTTATCGGCCGGCGCCTTACCTTGCATCTCGCGGCATGAAATGGATTCAGCAATACAATGCCGCTGCATCAGAAGACGAAGCGCTCAAACATTACTTGGAAGCATCACACCGAATTGTCTCGTCAGGTTTTTCTAAAAAGAAGCAAACCGAACTTGGGCTTAACTTGAGTTAGCAAAGGCAGGAGATACTTGCTGCTTTCGTCCCAGACTTACCGCGGTCTGCCAGTGTATTGGTGAATTGAAGGACAGAGCTTTTCAGGCATTAGCCTAGCGCCGCAAAAGATGCTCTGCGCCAGCAAAAAAGACTCGGCCAGCTAGCGCGTGACAGACAACCCCGTTCGTATTACCTCGCCTGCACAAACCTCAGCTGCAAAGTGACTGGAACGGTGCTGCTGATCGCCTTCAATCCAGCAACTTGCTGCAATGCTGAAATGCCGCTTACCAGGCCAAAATCCGCGGCACTGATCAATACCGGGTGAGCTGTAAATACGCGCAGGTTATTTTGCCCCTCGCCCACCACGACCACTGCGACCGTTTGCGTTTTCTCCACACCGTGCAGCGACAGGGTTACCGGCACCTCGGCAGTGACGACACCACCGTTGGCGGCCTCGGCGAGCAAGTCGGCCTGCACCTGTGCGGTTAGCTTTGCCGAGGGAAACTTGGTCGTCTCAAACAGCATCTCGCGCATGCGCTCATTGCGAATGTCTATCGCCGTCTGCACGCTATCCAGGTTGACGGTCAGCTGCACATTGCCGTCGGCACGGATAAAACCGACTATGGATACAAAGCTGTGAACTTCGCCGACGCTGTCGTTCTTGATAGAGACGAAATTAATCACCGACTTGGTATTGTCCAGCTCCCAATCAGCCCGGGTTGCGGCGCCGGGCGCCAGCAAAAGCATGGCCAGTACCAGATGTTTAAAACTCATTGGTTTTTTCATTTACGGCTCCCACATATCTATTAATGTTCTGGTGCTGGAACATTGTATAGTAATCTGCCGAGGGCGCGAGCATTGGCTGGCGGCGCACGGATCAGAAAATAGATCAGACAATAGATCAGACAATAAACACAAGAGACTGCAGTCATGGCGACACTGAAAACTACAAACCGTCTTCGCAATATTTTGGTGTTTGGTACATTACTGCTGCCGCTACTCAGCGGTTGCAACAACTCGTCCGACTTATCTTTGGAGCAGCCCGGCGATGATGTTTTAATGAACCAGGTGCAGTACCTGGGCACGCACAATAGTTACCATATTGAGCCGCGTGCCGACTTGTTAGATCGGTTATCAGACTTTGATTCAGATCTGGCGCAGAGCCTGGAGTACACCCACATCCCGCTGCGGGAGCAGTTTGATAAACAGGGTATCCGCCAGATCGAACTCGACATCTTTGATGATCCAGACGGTGGCCGCTATGCCAACCGGATGGTTCTAACCCTGCTAGGGGAGGACCCGGCATCGGGCGTCCCAGAGCTGGACGAGCCGGGCCTGAAAGTATTGCACGTACAGGAAATCGACTTTGAGTCGACCTGTTACTCCTTCGTCAGTTGTCTCACCGAAATCAAAGCCTGGTCCGACGCCAATCCCGGCCACCTGCCCATTATGGTTCTGGTGGAAGCCAAGGATGAGGAGATTCCGGACCCCGGCCTGGGTTTTGTCGTTCCACTGCCGTTCGGCGCGGACGCGCTCAACCGCATCGACGAGGAAATACGCAGCGTGTTCCCGCCAGAACAACTGCTGGTGCCGGACGATGTGCGCGGCGATTTCGCCACGCTTGAGGTGGCCGTACTGACCCAGGGCTGGCCGCGCTTGTCCGAGGCGCGCGGCAGGATTATGTTTGCACTGGATAACGGCGGCGACAAGCGCGACACCTATATCGCCGGGCACAGCTCACTCGCAGGCCGGGTGCTGTTTACCGACTCGCCGCCCGGCACCCCGGAAGCGGCGTTCATGAAGCGCAATGACCCGCTCGGCAATCCCGACGAGATCGAATCGCTGGTTGAGCAGGGCTACATGGTGCGCACGCGCGCCGACGCCGATACCGTGCAGGCACGCAGCGGTGACACCACCCAACGGGAAGCCGCGCTCGCCAGCGGCGCGCATTTCATCAGTACGGATTACCCGGTACCGGACCCGCGCTTCACCGATTACCAGGTGCGCCTGACGGGCGATGGAATTGCGCGCTGCAATCCAGTCAGTCCAGGGAATTGTGAGGGAGAATTGTAATACTCTTGATTGACCAATCACGATCCAATCCGTGATCGCCCCGCTACTTGTTGCGCTTGCCGCGTCCGTCCTCTTCACGAACGTGACGCGGTCGGCACACACGTCGGCATGGCGGCTGGCAAGGATGCGCGGCTTGACAAGACTTTTAACGACGAGGTGGTGATCGCGGGCTTCGTCGAACAGCATGTGCACCCGGTGCTGGCTGCACTGAACTTCATTCTATTCTTACTCGCTTACAGCTCATTTAACAGCATGCAACTGCGTCTGTATCCCGCTAGTACAGAAAAGCCCTCAGCCAACGTTTAAATGCCTGATATCTACAAAGGCTGTTCTCTACAAACCGGCTTCAACGTACAATATTTCTCCAACTCAGAAAAGCCTTTCTTAACTGACAGGTTCACAGGACATCAGTGTGGATAACAACACCATCCGTCACGACACCAGTCAACGACATCGAGACAAATACGCCAATAAAAACATTGTTCATCAATTATTGCTTGGCAGATTTCTTGACGCCATGGCCGAAGAAATTCGGCAGCTGGACACCGGCAACACACTGGACTTCGGCTGTGGCGAGGCCCTGTTCTGGCAGCAGATGAAGGAGCGCGGGCTGGAACCCCAAAATCTCATTGGCATGGATTTGCGTGGTGATGCACTCGAACATGCCAAAAGCATATTACCGCAACACCGCTTTTTGAATCAGGACATCCTGAGCTGGCAGCCAGAAAAGCCTTACGACCTGGTCATCGCGTCACAAGTCCTGGAGCACCTGCCCAAACCCGGAGAATTTCTCGACAAGCTGGTATCGCTCAGTTGCGGCCATGTGCTACTCAGTGTGCCGTGGGAACCGTTTTTCCGTCTCGCCAATCTGGCCAGAGGAAGGGATATATTACGGCTGGGCAATCATCCGGAACATATCAACTCATGGGGCGCACGAACATTCACACAATTTGTGGAGCAGCACGCCAGAATCGTCAGAACCCGGCAGGTTTTCCCTTTTTTGATCGTCGTTTGCCAGACAGACAATTGAGCATTATTCACTGCACGGTCGAATGTGCATGCGACCACATCGACAACGCTCAGTCCTTGAAGCACCTGCATGCCTTAAACCGATCCAGCACCGACGTCGAGAATATCCACGGATCTTTCACTAGCGGCAACGATAGCACTGAGCCAGATATACCCAGCTCCGCAAATGTCCAGATAATTCTTGCGTTCACGGAAAGTAGAATGGCAAGGATGCTCACCATAATCGGCTGCATCAATACCACCGACACAGCCTCACGCACACCGAGACCTGAAGGGGTCGTCATGTAGAAAAGGCCGACTATCCACGTCACAATCTAGCGACCTGTTCGATGAGGCGTACCAGTAGCAATGGCCGACACACGTGCACGCCAACGGCGATGCCGCCATCGACCAGATGATCGAGGCACAAAAGGCGATTACGCTATGCCGCGCCGCCAAGCAGTTTGAGGAGAACACCAAGGGCTTACTAGAAAGCAGGCACGCTTGCGGACCTGGTAATCCTCGACCAGAATCTACTGACCATCGATCCGATGAACATCAGCAAAAATTGTCGTGCTGGAAACCATTAAGGAGGGCAAGACTGTGTACAAAGCTGACTCGAAATCGTCCCTTAGTAGTGAAATCTCCGTCGTGCGGGGGCAGGCCTCGTATCGCGAGCGCCTGGCACTGCGCCCGGGTTCGGTCTTCGAGGCGTCCCTTGAGGATGTCTCGAGGGCCGACGCCCCTGCCGACATCCTGGGAAGCGTGAAGTTCGAGACGCCCGGCCAGATACCGATAAAGTTTGAGATTCCGTTCGATCCTGCGAAAATCGATGAGCGTCACGCCTTCGCTGTGCGTGCCCGGATCGCCTGCGCCGATGGACGGTTGATGTTCACCACCGATACGGTATACCCGGTACTGACGCGCGGTGCAGGCCGCGAGGTCGACCTACTGGTCATGCGCGCAATGATCTCCAAACAGTAAAACGTCGTACCAGTACGGCATTTCATTTTTATACAACACAATAACTGTTTGTGGATCTGAATTTGCCATGAAGCCAATCCCATTTCTCCTCACTCGCTCGGGAGACTGGGGCAGCCGGCGCGCATCGCTCGCCGATCGCGGTGTTGTAATCGACGTCTCGACAACCGGCTACCCGGTTTCCTTGTTCCGATTGACCAGAAAATCGGCACCAAAAAGGGATTTTATAACGTGTCCTACAGCATCTCGCATCTACTTTACGAGCTTGCAGAAATTCCGGGTAAGGGGTTTGGCATCTATCCCAAGGCCGCGATTGCCGACGGCAATCCCAATCCGATCCAGTCTTCTTTTATCAGGGGTTTCGCCGGCCATGGGGTGATGCCAGGTCGACCAGCCGATGTATTCGGTGTCGGTTATTACCTCTACAATATGAGTGACGAACTGCAAGAAGAGACCGAGGCCATCATTCCGATCGATGATGAGAGCGGCGTCGAGCTCTATTACAACTTCGCGCTTACGCCATGGTGCCATATCACACCGGACATTCAATGGATCGATCCTGCCAATCCCAATATTTCAGACTTATGGGTCGAGGGACTGCGGGAGAACCTGATATTTTGATGGTGTGTCCCGTCCATGCTTGCTCTTTTTCAAAAGCGCCGAGTATCCGGCCAAGCAGCTGGCCAATCTGATCGCCGCCTTAATAAGGCCAAACAGTAATGATTGGCGCTACCGGCTTGATAGCCTCCTTGGATATAGTAGAATCAAATCTGACTTTCTATAAAAGTAACCTACCGGCCAACTTGTGGTCGATTCGGTTGGGAGCCTTTTTGGCAAGTCCAATTTGATGCTGTATTTTTTTTACTCAAGGAGCCTTTATGAAGAAGTTATCTGTCATGTTAATTTTGACCTCTATACTATTTGCATTAACAGCATGCAACACCATGAGTGGTGTTGGTAAAGATGTGCAGAAAGCCGGCGAAAAAGTTGAAGATGCCGCTACTAAAAAATAACAATACTTGACCACTGGACCGCCGGGCCTTCGCGCTGCATGACACCCCAGATGCAGCTCAGCCGAAGTGACCCCGCGGGACAGGCCAGGAGACCGCGGCCCCGGGATTCAGCTTGGTGCTATCGTTTTTCGGCGGCGGCGTCATCTTCGTAAATGGTCCTGCCCTCCTTGATCGTTTCCACAACCTTGATGTCCTTGATCGCCATCGGCTCCACCTTCAGCGGGTCCCTGTCAAGAATCACAAGGTCAGCGAGCTTGCCGACTTCAAGTGTGCCCTTGGTAGCCTGTTCGTCGTACTGCTCGGCCACCCACTCGGTCATGGCTTTCAGGCCCTCGAACGCTGTCACGCGTTGGGCGGGACCGATTTCGGCGCCGGCGCGGGAGACGCGGTTCACGGCTGACCACAGCATAGCCATCTGATCAAGCGGAGCGACCACGAAGTCGGTGTGGTTAGTCGGGCGCAGCCCGGCGTCGATCGCATCGCGCATCGGGCTGATATACATGGCCTGCTCCGTGCCGCGATTGGCGAGGTGCGCCTCGGCGAAGTAAAAAGTGTGCAGGGTGTAGAAAGAGGGTCGCAGCTTGTATTTTACAAATTTCGGAATCTGGTCATTGCGCATGAACTGCGTGTGGATGGTAGTCACGTTCCACGGGCGGCTGTAGTCCCCCGCGCGGGCGTACTCGTAGGCAGTCAGGAAGGTGTCGATGGCCGCATCGCCATTGCAGTGCAGGATCAGCGGAACGTTCAATTCATAGACTTTCTTCACCATGCTGTTGGCGAGATCCTGCGGGAAAGTAAGTTCGCCTTTCCAGTCTGTTTCACCACCGGGGCCTCCGGTAAGGTACGGCGTGGTGAACGCCGCCGTGCGTCCCTGAGGCGAGCCATCCATCGTGATTTTCACGCCGCCGAGCTTGAAATGGTTTTTGTATTTACCCCAGTCGGTGACCGGGTACTCGGCGAGCACTTTGTCCACGTCCGTAACAAACGGATAGGCGACGACGTCGATGATGTGTGCGCCCGCCTCGCTGGCGCGCTTCATTGTCTGGAACTGGGGCAGGTGTGATGCACCCTCGTGCGCGGTGGTAACGCCCGCCTGGGCGTAGAGCATCTGGCCCGCGCGACTCCACTCGATTTCCTGTTGGGCGGTCATCGGCTCGGCCTGCTCCACCACGGGAAGGAAGGCGGTTTCCATGATCAGCCCCCAGGGCTCCTCCGTACCTGGCTTGCGCACGATGACGCCGCCGGGCGGCGTTTTGGTGGACGCATCGATGCCGTATTTTTTCAGCGCCAGGCTGTTCATTACCGCGCCGTGCATTGAGACGTGGTCGACGCGAACCGGGTTATCCGGAAAGGCTTCGTCGAGGTCGCCGCGATTCAACAGCCTGCCGTCCGGCATAACAGTGTCGTCATACCCATACCCCATGATCATTTCACCCTTTGGAATCCGGCGTTCGGCGGCGAACTTTTTCAGTTCGGCGATGATGCTCGGTACATCCTTGCCCGGGCCGGATGGCGGCGCATAAACTTTGGCCTGGTTCGCGACCAGCAGCGAATTGATGTAGTGGCTATGCGCATCGAGAAAGCCGGGGAGCAACGCCTTGCCGCCAAGGTCTACAACCCTTGTTGTGTCACCCTTCATCTGCAGCGCGGCGTCCTTGCTGCCAGCAAGCGCAATCTTCCCATCCTTTACGGCAAGCGCCTCGACATAGGCCGGTTCTTTACTCGCCATCGTGAGGATGGCGCCATTGTGATAAATGGTATCCGCCGTTTGGGCGAAAGCGTGATTGAAGGTGAAGACGCATAGCGCCGCGAGAAGGATTGATAAAGGTGTCACACTACGGTTTTTCATTACGTGAGTTCCTGATTCGCAGAGGTAAATCGAGCTTAGTTTCAACCGATTGTCCTGTCCAATAATTGGCCCAGTCAGGGACAGCGGTGAGGCTCTACCTGGTCGAGCAGGGTTTAGTGTCAGCGCAGAATTGTGCGGAACGTGAGATTGATGCGCGTCCCGCAAGGTTTCGTCTGTCTGGGAATGCCGTGCCGCCAGTTGGCCTGAGTCGCGCCCTTCATCAATAGCAGGCTGCCGGACGCCAGAGGGATCTTTACGTCCTTGACGTCCTTGCGACGCTTGTGTTTCAACACTAATGGTCGTACCTCGCCAAACGTCACGGAGGCAATTATCGGGGCTGGACCCAATTCCGGCTCGTCATCCGCGTGGAAGCCCATACTGTCGCGGTGGTCCCGATAGTAATTCAACAGGACGCTATTAAACGTATAGCCACACAGCTTAACGACTTTAGCTTTGATGGCGAGCAAGGCGGGCGTCCATGGCAGGGCGTTCATGGTGATACCGGAATAGGAGTACGACGCCTCGTCATCCCCATACCATGCCACCAGCCTGGGCTGGGGGTAGGTTTTGCCCCGGACTTTAATCTGCTCCAGTCGCCAGACTGTCTCCTCAATCAGTTGGCTGAGCAGGTCATTCTCGTTGCCGAATTCAACTCGCCGCCAGAGGATCAATTCCGCGTCTGCGACGGGCAAGGTCTCTTTTTCACCAGCGTCAAAGAGATCACCCATGTTTCACCTTGGCCAGCCTCTGCACAGCCTTCCACTGCGCCGCACTCACCGGCGCGATGGAGAGGCGACCATGCCTGAAGATACTAAGCTCAGCCGTAGCTGGGTCGGCTTTCAGAACGCTCGTCGGAATCACCTCGGGGAATTTTTCCATTAGACGCACATCGACGCAGAACCAGCGTGGAGCATCGGGCTTGGATTTCGCGTCGTAATACTTGCTGTCGGTATCAAACTGGAAGGGGTCCGGGTAGCCGGCTTTCACCACTTCCATAGTCCCGGCGATGCCGATGTGCTTACAGCTTGAATGGTAGAACAACACCGAATCACTTTTCTTGACCAGATCGCGCAGGTTGTTGCGCGCCTGGTAATTGCGAATCCCGTCCCAGCGCGCGATTTGCTTTTTTTGCCCGGCCAGGTGGTCGATGCCAAATTCATCCGGTTCGGACTTGAAAATCCAGTAATTCACAATAACTCCTTGGGTTATGCGGTGAAACCGTCATCAATCCACTCAATGCCGGGCATATCAAGTCCTCCTTCCCATGTTCTGTAGTATCCATGCGGACTCTGTCGCCTCCACTTTGCCCTTCAATCCGCCGGCAACGGCGTTGGTCTGAACACAGTGCACCTGATACGCGTTGTCGTAGTGCTTGCGTATTTCATCTTCGGTGACGGAAAACGGTGGGCCGGCCATACGCTGCTGGTCGTAGGCTAGCGATACCAACAACTGCGGCGCCGCGCCGGTCAGTCGCATCAGGTGTACCGCATAGTCAGCTCTTACACCGTCTGGCAACGCCACCAGCGCAGCGCGATCATAGATAGCATTGACGGGGCCGAGTAAGTCCACCGTCACAGCAAAGAAATCGCCCACCAGCACGTCGATATCGCTGGCACTATAGCGGATGAGCTTTCCCACTGCGGAAACAGCGGGTTGCAACCCCAACTCGCTGAACAACTGCTCGATGGCAAGTGCACTCAGTTCCGCACCGACGATGCGATGACCGCGCCCAAGCAGCCACGCGATATCGCGTGTCTTGCCGCACAATGGCAGGAAGATGCGGCCGTCCGGCTGCATTCCCAGTTTTTCGAGATGCTTGACCAGCAGCGGGTTCGTCTCATTCTCGTGAAACCCAATGTCACCGTGCTCCCATTTGTTATGCCAGAAACTTGCTTCCATATCGCCTCTTTAACTGCTCCGAGCGTAATAAAGATGTGTGCAATCTGGTGGTTTGCGAATGCTGCCGGCCATCATTCATTGCCGTACCCGCGGATTCTTCGTCACCGTGCGATTCTCATCATTACCGACGACCGGGTCTGCTATTTAATGTCAGCCCGGCCCACAAATTTGCGCTCCTCCACATTGACCCTGACCTTATCTCCGGTGGAAATGTACTCCGGGACTTGCACCGTCAGGCCGGTCGACAGTTTTGCGGGTTTCGTTCTCGACGTTGCAGACCCTCCCTTGATCGAAGGGTCAGTTTCCGTGACGTCGAGCTCCACGATGGATGGCAGATCAAGCGCTACGGGTACGTCGTTAACGATGATTACATGCACACCCTCTGTTGTTTCATCGATGAAGAGAATTTCGTCGGCAATGGACAGCGAATTCAGGTTGTACGGTGTGTAGTCCCCCGTATCCATGAACACGTGCTCGTTGCCGTCTACATATGAAAACATCACCGGCTTGCGCACGAGGTCGGCAAGATT
>Ga0114942_1000169_pt1 | contig 17947 bp, 10 predicted proteins | sample LowerColdCreek_FD_88674 | JGI IMG/M metagenome (GOLD analysis project Ga0114942, IMG submission 88674) | Groundwater microbial communities from Cold Creek, Nevada to study Microbial Dark Matter (Phase II) - Lower Cold Creek | ecosystem: Environmental > Aquatic > Deep subsurface > Groundwater ... | reverse complement strand
CATTAGGTTGTGATTTGCTTTCAAACTTTTTTCAAACGATCTTTGATAACAACTTGTAGGCACACTTTTTAACCCTTGCCGTAGTTGTGATTTGCTTTCAAACTTTTTTCAAACGATCTTTGATAACAACCGATTAATTGGCTTAAAAGGCATTGCCAGGTTGTGATTTGCTTTCAAACTTTTTTCAAACGATCTTTGATAACAACAATAGACCGATTTGATGGCGTACAAATGCCGTTGTGATTTGCTTTCAAACTTTTTTCAAACGATCTTTGATAACAACCAAATTTGGCGTTGGTACAGTTGAGGCTATGTTGTGATTTGCTTTCAAACTTTTTTCAAACGATCTTTGATAACAACAATATACTAAAGGCTAAAGGGTACTATGATGTTGTGATTTGCTTTCAAACTTTTTTCAAACGATCTTTGATAACAACAGTAAACGCTCATAGCTAATGCCAGTAAGGGTTTTCAAAGATTGTAGGATGAAAAAAATGACTTTAAAAGTCTCTTAAATTAATAACTTAAGAGACTTTTTGCATTTCTATACCTACTAAAACATTTCTAATTGTTGTGGAATATTGCCATAATTGGTTGGCTTTTTACCATTAAAAAGCTTCATCATGCCAAATTGTTTGTCCGTTATGCACATTACCCCTATATGCCCATGCTCTGGTAACATTTTTTGAACCCTTTTTATATGTACTTCTGCATTTTCCATACTTGGGCAATGCCTAAGATAAATGCTGAATTGGAACATGGCAAAGCCATCTGCCAATATATTTTTTCTGAAATCACTGGCTGCCTTTCTTTCCTTTTTCGTTTCTGTTGGTAAATCGAAAAAAACTAGTACCCACATAATTCGGTATGCATTTAGGCGTTCTGATGATAACTTGGGCAATGGTTAAACCTTTTTAATTTGAATCAGTAAAAAACAAACTGCTTGTTATAACGATACAAATACTATTTGGTAATGGTAGGATACAAGATTTTTCTTTGCTCCCCTAAATAGCACCTAGCTACGGATGTTGCTGTGCGTTGCATTGCCACCATTAATGGGCTTTTTTCACCTTCTAGAAATGTATCCATAGTTGGCACTTTAAGTAACTGTGTTTTAAAGGCAGGAGTTAGTACATCAATATGGGAGGTTTCCTCTACAATACCCCTTACCACCATATCTACAAATGGCCGATAGGGTTCCATAATATCGTCGGCTAAGCAATAAGCATTGTACCTATTTCTATGAAAAATGCCAAAAGTGGGCAATAAGCCAGCACCTACCAAGGCTCTAGCCATCATGGCTCTTATAATTGCGTAACCATAGTTTAGTAAGTTATTGGGTGGCGGGCCTTCACGTTTTCTAAAAAATAGCCATGCTGCTGGAAATAAATTTTGCCAATAGTAAGCTGCAGCTACTGCTTCTCTATTTTCTGCATCGCCACTTTTTACGCTTGCAGCTAAATTATTCAATTGCTTGTTGGGTATATTCCAATGAGCAAATACCAATGCTTGATTGGTAATTTTTGCTTTTATGGTTTGCTGCCATAACTGCTTTTTTAGTGGCTCTGTTGCTTCTACTTGGGCCCTAAATCTTTCACTTTGTAGGGTGTTGCCTTCTAATGAAAGTAGCATGCCACTAGGGTGGTGTGTTTCATTACAAGTAATTACAGCTGTATTATTGGCAACCAATTTATCTAATAAAAAATGGGTAATGGTAATTTGTTGGTGTTCTAGTAACAATACACCAATATCTTCAATTGGTACTGTTTTATCTGCCCTGTCTTCCAAGCCTTTTACATGGCTATAGCTAACTACCATTTGATTATTGGCACATTTTAAGTAGCAGGGCGATTCTATACAAATTACTCTTTTTATCATATAATTATTTTAAAAAGTTGCATAAGCAGTAGTAAGCTAAGCTTATGTGATATTGGCTAACCAACGCATTAAAAACTTATCGTACACAGCGTAATATGCTGTTTCAACACTATTGTTTTTATATACCATTTCTTTCTGTATCAATGCTTCTAAACTGCGTTTTACAATAGCGGCAGAACCAAGCTTGTATTGATTGATGAATTGTTTTGAAAAAGGTTGTTGAAGTTGCTCTTCCTTAGCAATGGCTTTTAATAGTTGCCATTGTGTTACCGTGAGTAAATTTCTATACTGAAAAAATACGCCTTCTCTTTCTTGTATTATTTGTTTTTTTGTTGCTAACATCAGCTCACTGGTAATATTCTTTTTCTGCTGAAGAAATAGTTGATTACAAAAGCACTGTGTGTAATAAGTATGTTGCTGGGTGTGTGCTAAAATTTCATCAACATCGGCTGAACTTATTTTATACCTGTATTTACTAAATGTATTTTGAATGAATTGTTTGTAAACTAAGGCATCAATTTTTTGCAAATTAATGCTGCTACAGCTAGCGTAAAATGGGCGTTTGGCACTATTGAATATATCTTGCATCATGGCTTGGTTGCTGCCGCAAAATATAAAAGTTACATTCTTTAGTGTTTGCATAGTAGTACGCAATAGGGCTTCAATATTTTTTTCGGGATAGCTAAGTATTTGTTGAAACTCATCAATGGCAATAACTGTTTTTATGGGTTGCTGGTCTAGAAATTGTAGTAATTGCGGAATGGTTTTTTCAAACTGCTTTGGTTGAGTGATATCTAAACTTAGCTCTGGGCTTCCGCTCATTGGGTCAATGCTTATAATTGGGCGGAATAGTTTAATAGCTTCAAGAAATTTTTTACCTATACCTTTTTTTTCGGGGAAAATATTATAAATGCTATTCGCCAATAAGTTGGTTAACCCTTTTAAATCTTGTGTTGCATAAATATCTATATAAATACATTTTCTATTTCGCTGCTTTTGTATAGAATGAAATACATGTTGAATTAACGCCGTTTTACCCATTCTTCTTAATGCAAAAAAGGCAGTATGCTGCTGGTTCTGAATATTTTGCAATAGTGTTTTTGTTTCAGCTACTCTATCACAAAAGTATTCAGGACCTAAATAATTATTAATGCCAAAAGGGTTTACTACAGTATTCATATTACAAATGTATTATACAAAATGTGTTATACAAAATGTATAATGCAAAATGTATAATTTGAAATAATTGTTATTTATTGTGTTAATTTTTTTGGAGATATTCAAGGTATTTAGGAGATTATTTGTAGTGAGTATATTTAATTATATATCAAGATTTATATTCCCAAGCCAGTCTGTTTTTATTTTAATGCAGAAGTCTTGAATCTTCATTGGCTTTACTTTATAAGTTTTGTCTGTAAGTCCTTTTACAAAGTGAGCATTTACTTCAACTGGTGCACTATCTCTATAAGAACCATACTCTACAAAATTCATTTCTTTTTTGGGTATGTCCTTTTCGCCATATTTCTTTTTTAATTCACTTTTTTGGTCCTCAGTTAAATCTTTAGCTACACTAATAGTGCTTGCATAATTATGAGGGATAAATGAGCAATCACCTCCTGTAAATTTTACGACTTTATAAACCCGTTCATTGAATCTTGCTTTATTCTCCTTTTCAGAAATCCATTTATTGAATTCCTCTGATGAAAATTTCAAAACTGGGTCTTCTTTATTTTCTGGTAAATAGACCAACTCGTTTTGTTTTAAGGCAAAAAGAACTTTATCGGCATTGTTCATTATTAAGTAGTCTTCAAAGATTTTCTTCTTGAAATCTTCTATTTGGTTTTTCCATTCTCTTTTTGCAATGTCTGTTGCATCATACAATGAAACAATATCGAATACCCTTTCTTTAGTGCCATCTTTGATATTTGTTTTTTCCATTACTAAAAACAAATAGTTTCCACCAGTCTTGACACTTAGCTTATCATTGTTGTCATAAAGACGTTGTAATGAACTCTCTTTTACCTCTTTGTTATTATAGTAAATCTTGACTTTATAAACGGGTGGTTTTAATGATTCTGGTTTCTTTCTTTGAAACCTACTTTCATTAAATGCTTTTAATCCTTCGCCAGTTAAAGCTTCTTTTACTGAACCATATTCGCTTTTGCTTCTATGACTATTTATTTCAGCTTTTAAAACTGGGTCAATAATCTTGTCAATATCCTTAGCTGTTAAGTTTGAAATGCTTATAGTTTTAGTGTCTTGGCCATTATGTTTCCCATATAATGTTGCTTCATGCAGTGAACCTCGTATTTTGATTTCTTTTTTTTCAGTTTTTTCATTGATTTGAATAGTCAAGTTATCTTTTGGTTTATGTGAAACAATCATAGCTTCAAGATGTGTTCTTGCTTGCTTTACCAAATCATTAAATGGGGTATCGAAATTTCTGAATCCCTCAATCTTCTTTTGTATTATTTCTCTATCGCTTTCTTTCAAATTAAAGAAGGCTTCTAAAATAGTTTCGTCTTCTTTTACTTCTAACTTAATTTCTTCTTTATGCTTGACAAGCCAATCCTGCAGTTCTTTATTTAAGTTATTAAGTCTTTGGATATGGCTTTGCTCGGTTAATGCGACAACTAAAGCATCTATGGAGTGATGACGATGGTCGTAACGTTTACTCCAATTCTTTATCTTAAGAATATCCTTATTTTTTCTTTCATCAAACTCTCTTGTTACCCATTTGTTTGAAGAATCCCATAATTCCATTTGTTTAAAACGGCTCTCGGTTAACTCCATAAACAATTTCTTCAAGCCCCATCTGCTTCTTAAGAAATCTGTAATCATGCCAGTAGATGATTTTACATTGTTACTTCCAACGATCTGGGCTAATTCTGCCTTCACTGCTAATGCTATGTATTGTGTTTCTTTTATTTGCCTTTCTATAAAATCAGTCGGTATCTTCTCTAATAAGAGGTTCTTTTTTTTCTTACCAAAATAGTTGGCATTTACCAAATCAATAAATCTCTCAATAGAACAGATTTGGTACTTTGTATTTTGTTGTGAAATATACTCCCATGCTGTCCTATTACTTTTTTCTTTGTTTAAAAAACCTTCAACCAAAACCTTATTAGAAATTGAGTCATCAAATAATCTGGACTTTGGAACAATGTGGTCTATCTCATATTCATCAAAGAGGTTTACTTCCAATGAGTTTCCAGAGTATGGCGAAATATATTTTTGTTGTTCATAAAGCTTGTATTTAACGACGTTCTCGTCTGTAACAGGAATTCTTTCTTCTGCTAATCGCTCTTTAATCCTACTGTTTTGTTTTTGATTATTCAATTGACCTTTGTAGATTTTTTCTCTTTCTGCCGCACTGTTCTTCAAGTCTCTTGCTAATTCAATTCGTATTTCCAATTCGTTAGGATTAAACTTGTATTCTTTCCAAATGGCTTTAATTACCTGTAGTGCTTCATTTGTAATTTGTTCTACAATTGGGTTTCTTAAATTCCTGTTTGGATTATACTTTATGTCGTGATAGTTTTTTATTGTTGGTTTTATATTGTCGGTAGTGTGTTTGCCATAAACCAATGAGGCAGCAAATGAATCCATCATACCACCTACTTCTATAATTTCAGGGTTGCTGTTAATATAGTCAACCATATAAGGCTCTATACCTTCAAGTAATTCTCCTGTATCAATTGCATGTTTAATTTTCTCGAAGTTCTCTTTTGTAAGAATATTGATGTTACTTGGATTAAGCTGCACTAATGGTAAGATATTCTCAATTGCTTTCGCAGATAAGCTTGCATACTTTCTTGGGTAAATAATGCTTTGAGCCAATTTAAAAGCAATAGCAGTGGCCTTTTCTTCATCAGTAGCAATCTTTAGAATATCAATCAATGAGGATACTTTTTTGCTTTTCTTATCGTACTCACTACCACTATTTTTTAAATCAAATAATGAATCCCAAATCTTGAAAATAATTTCCTTGTCCTGCTGAATAATAGTATTGTATTCTTCCCCTAGTATTTTTTTTATGGTAATTGTTGTATCGCAACCTTTTAGTTTGGCTTTTACATTTAAACCATTTAAGTATTCAGTGTTGTCATTTTTTAAACCTACTATTTTGGCAACATCAGAAAACCCAACTTGCTTTTGGTCTTTCAGTTTTAGATATATTGTATTCTTCTGTTCATTTGTCAAATACTTATCAGAATATTTATAAATAGTCTTTCCTTTTTTCTCATTATAAGTTCCCGCTTTAGAGCGTACATACAATTGGTTTATCTGTTTCCAACATCTGAATTCTTGAAATAGAGGATGGCTAGTCGCAATTACTTTTTCTTCTTTTTCAAACTGGCATTTACTGATAAGTTCAGTTTGGGATTTAAGAGGTCGCTGATAGTATATGACTTGTTCTTTAATAATATACTTTAAACCGCCTTCGATACCTTGTTGCCTTAACTCTTTTTGAGTTTGACTTGAACCTGGATATAAATAATTGACTATTTTTATTATTTTTTCATTAGGGTAATTGCTTAAGATTGAATGATGCTTAGCTTGTTCTTCCCAAATGGCATCAAACTCCTCTTGATAACGATGTCTAAGGATAACTCTATTTCTAATTTTTGTCCATCTGCTATTTAATAAATCTTTCTGCAACAGTTGTCCAATAAAGAGTTTTTCTGTTTTAATTATTTCTTCTGTAGCTTCCATTTGCTTTTTCCAATTGGTCTTTTGGGGTAAAGCAATAATTATATTCTCTCCTTTCTTCGTTTGCTTAATCCTTATTTCAAGTTCTTCTTCTTTGCCAACTTCTAAGGTTTGAAGCATAGTATTGCCTTCTTTTTCTTCGTTGTCAAGCAAAAATGTAATATCAAAGAGTGAAAGCTCTTGACCCTTATTTTTACCACCTTTTGCTTTGTATTTTCTGTCAGATTTCTCAATATTTAGTATGGTTACTTTTTGTGTAATTACTTCATAGGATTTCTTCTTTTCAGTTTCTTCTTCGTTTGTCTCATCTTTTTTCTTTTTTGTTTCATCGTTATTACTTCCACCTGCATATCCCCTCAATTGATTAAACTGGTAAAGGATTTTACCGAAATCTTTTGCAGGTATTTCTTTTGTAAGTGCATTTACCCTTAGTTGATAATGACTTAAAGAATCAAGCTGTAATGTTCCTTTTCTAATAGGCAGCAATTCTAAATCCTGTAATTTAGTAGGCTCAGGAATACCATTTTTAAACTGGAATTGGTCAGGAAGTATTCCTAATTCATTTAAAATAAAAAGTAGCTTATTTCTGCGTAACTTATATCTTTTGTTCATCTTACGAATAGTTCTTGACATTCGCCTATCTGCATTTTTGGTTATGCCTGCACCTTTCTCGTAGTCTAGTTTATCAGTTCCCATAGGAATGATTCTACTACCCATACCCAATATTTGTTGCTCATCTTTATTTATCAAAGCCCAACCAATGCTATTAGTCCCAAGATCCAGTCCAAGAATTTTCTTCATAATTTTTTGTTTTTTAATAACTAGTCTTTACATTTACTTTGTTTGAAAGCAAATCACAATAAGGCTTATGCCGTAGTGAATTTTATTTTAAAGCGGCGTAAGTCGCTTTTTTTATTTCTACTTATCGGTTAGCCACATATATTTATACGTTTTTAGGGTTAAAAATTCACTCCGTTGGGCAGAGGCGTATATATGCTGTTATAAATATAGGTTTTTGTATTAGATGCCACAAAAGTTTTCGGTACAAAAAAGCCGCTACTTTGCAGTAACGGCTATGTGTTTATCAATATACGATTTTTGTTATTTTCCGCCTTTAATTCTGTTGGCTTCGTTTTCTAAACCAGTGTTTCTTTGTCTTGCACTTTTAATATTATTGCTTCCAAAGCGGTAGCTGAAACTTAAACGCACCGTTCTACTTTCCCAGTTGCCATTTCCTTTAATAAAGGTTCCGCCAAAATCGTTTGTAGCATACCATGGAGCCGTAAAAAATATATCTGTAACGCTTAATTTGGCAGTGGCCTTCTTTTTCATAAATACTTTTTGTACACCCATATCTATAGCGCCCTGCTGCCTTGTACGCCAAGTGCCGCCCCATACGCTTGGGCCATTGTACCAACCGCTAAGTTCTGCTGTATAATCTTTACCAAGGGTAAAACTGTGTTGCATATAAGCACCGTAGGTACTAATTTTAACGTTTACGGCATTTTCACCAATAACACCATTAAAAATTTGTTGGTTGAAGTAAATATTGGCAAAGCCGTTCCACCATTTTTTAATTGGTAGGGGAGAGCTGATGTTAACACTAAATATTTCTTGCTTTGCTAAGTTGCGTTGTTGCACATAAGTAGCATTTTTTAAAGTATCGGTTACTTGAGTGGCATAATCTCTTACATTACTATAACCTATTGCAGTGTTTAAAAAGCCTAAGAATGTATGCGTTAACTCAATATTATTGGTGTATTGTGGTCTTAAAAATGCATTACCTTTTTCATAAGTAAGCTCATCTAATTTATTTTCAAATGGATTTAAATCTTGGTAAGAAGGACGGTCAATTCTGCGGCTATAAGTAAGGTTCAGGGTATTCTTTTTATTAACTGTCCATGAGGCTGCAGCACTTGGAAAGAAATCTAAATAATTTCTTTTTACAATATTATCATCTTGCATTACACCATCGGCTCTTGTAAGTACTCCTTTACTATTGGTTTGCTCCATTCTTAGGCCCGCTTGAATACTCCATTTAGTATTTAGTTGTCTGTTATAATTCAAGTAAGCAGCATTTACATTTTCATTATACTCGAATCCGTTACTTCTATTTAACTGTAAAAAGAGATTACCGCTATTATCTTCATTATAAAAGTTAAAAGCATTCTTTGTTCTTACATTGGATATTTTGGCACCATAGCCAATTTTTCCTTTGAAAGCTTTTTGCTCCACATCAACTTTTGAGGTAAAAATTCCAATATCGGTAGGAGTGTATATTCTATTAATTACCCTGTATTTTTCGCTTCCTACTTGGTCTACATAATAATTGGGTTGAAATGCGTTATTGGTGCCGCTAAATATACCATAATCCATATCTGCATTAATTTCTTTACCAGATGTATCTGCATAGCGATAGTTGAAATTAAGGCTAGCATTTGTTCTGCTGCCATTACTTCTATTTAAAGCAATTAAAGTTTTTTGATAAGTGTTTGTTGGCTGAAAATAAATTGGTGTATTACTAGTGCCGTTAAATGTATTATCGCTTATGTTGGCGTTAACAATAACACCAAAAGTGCTTTTTGCATTGGCAAAATAGTCTGCACCTGCTTTTACGTTTACGCTTTTTTCATGACTTCTATTTATACCTTTTTGATCGTACAAACTATCTTTTTGTATTCTGTATAAATTAAGTGCGTTCTCGTATTGGCCAATATTGGTACTTACGTTAGAGAAAACATTTATTTTTTTATTACGATAGTTTAGGTTTAACGAGCCATTCCCTTTTGGGGTAACGCCCTGCACAAAGCCAAGGTTAGTAGAACCATTGGTACCAAACTTTTTATTTTTCTTTAGTTTAATATTTATAATACCAGCATTGCCACTTGCATCGTACTTAGCACTTGGGTTGCTAATCATTTCAATGCTTTCAATATCGTTGCTGTTAATGCTTTTAAGATAGGCGGCTAAGTCGCTAGTATTTAATTGCGTCATTTTTCCATCAATATATATTCTAACGCCTGTTTTGCCTTTCATACTAATATTGTCGTTATTATCAACTAATACCCCAGGGCTTTTTTGCAATAATTCCATAGCATTACTACCGGTGGCATTAATACTTTGTTCTACATTAAAAATGGTTTTATCTGCTTTTACCTCAAACATGGGTTTTTTACTTACCACCGTTACATCTTTTAGTTTTTGTGTGTTAGTGGCTAATTGAATTTCGGGTATGGTAATGGCTGCATTTTCAATATTGATATTCCCAATCTTTTTTGTTTCAAAACCAAGACTAGAAACAATTAAGTAGTAACTGCCAGATGCAATGTTAAAACTATAAGTACCATCTTCTTGTGTAATATCTGTTTTTAAAAGGCTGCTATCTTTTGTTTTGTATAATGCTGCAGTAGCATTGCTTACCGGCTTTTTAGTATTATCTTTTACTACTCCTTTAACCGCATATTTTTGTTGTGCTTGCACAAATGCAGTAAGGGTGGTTAGCAGTAATAGGGCCATCATCTTTCTCATCTTCGTTTCGTTTTTTTATATACGCAAAGCACCGTTATATGTTACAGCTATTATAATAATTTGTGGATGAAGTAGTAGTTATTGCATATAAGCGGTGGTAATAAATGGATGAGATGATGAATGGTATTTTTTGTAAAAATGGTAGGCAATGATAAGCGGTAAATTTTTTAATATTATAGTTATTATAAATACAAAGAGCGCCAAATATTTGGCGCTCTTTGTATAAAGTTGTGTGTTAAAATTATAAGGTTTTTAATACATCGTTCATGCTTCTTACGGCATCAGCACTTTTGTTGAAAGCCGCTTGCTCTGCATCATTCAGCTTAAAATCAATTATTTTTTCCCAGCCATTTTTTCCAATAATTACTGGTACGCCAAGGCAAATATCGCTTTGCCCATATTCGCCATCAAGGCTTACGCAACAAGTAAATAATTTTTTCTCATTACGTACTATTGCTTCTACCAATGCAGCACCTGCAGCACCTGGTGCATACCAGGCAGATGTACCTAATAATTTGGTAAGTGTAGCACCACCCACCATTGTATCGTTAACAATTTGTTGTTGTTGCTCCTGCGTTAAAAAGTCGGTTACTGGTGCAGAGTTCCAAGTGGCTTTGCTTATAAGCGGAATCATAGTAGTATCGCCATGGCCACCAACTACAACGGCATTTAAATCGGCTGGGCTACAGCCAAGGTGTGTACTTAATTGATATTTAAATCGGCTACTATCTAATATGCCACCCATACCAATAATTCTATTTTTTGGTAAGCCTGTACTTGTTAATGCCAAATAAGTCATGGTATCCATTGGGTTAGATATAACCACAATAATTGCATTAGGGGAATGTTGTAAGGCATTTTCACAAACCGTTTTTACAATACCAGCGTTGGTGCCAATTAGTTCCTCTCTTGTCATGCCTGGCTTTCTAGGAATGCCCGAAGTAATTACCACCACATCACTACCAGCTGTTTTGCTATAGTCGTTAGTGCTACCAGTTATTTTGGTGTCAAAGCCAAGCAGGGTAGCTGTTTGCATCATATCCTGAGCCTTACCTTCTGCAAAGCCTTCTTTAATATCTAGTATCACTAATTCTGAACAAAGCTCTTTACGGGCAATATTATCGGCACATGTAGCGCCAACTGCACCAGCACCTACAACTGTAATTTTCATAACGTGGCTGTTTTTTATTTATTTAAGTAAATTTTTTTTGCGTGGCAAAGGTAGTATAAGCCAAGGGTAACATGAAGCATTAAGAATGCTAGATAGCTAAATATTTATTAATAAAATTTATTTCAAAATTGCCGCTGCAATATCTGTTATATGAGCGCCGGTTTCAAACACAGTGGTTAGTTTGCCGTAGCTATTATACACCGCAATAAAAGGCAGCATTTTTACTTTAAAAAAGCTAGGAATGGCATAAGTAATATCTCTGCCATATACAATATTTGAGTGATTGTTTAAGCCATATTTATCGGCAAATTCTTTAATGGCATCCAACTCATGATAACTTGCGAAAATAAATTGTGCCTTAGGTATTAATGCCATGCTATCGGTTATGCTTTTAGCTTCCTGCTGGCAATGGCTACATTCTGGGCTGAAGTACACAATTACCGTTGGTAAGCCTCTTAAAATTTTTCTATTAGTAAAGCTGGTACTATCTACTTTTAGTAAGGTGAAAGGAGGGATTATTGGGGTTCTCCAGTAGGGGGCATCTTCCGTAGCTTCTTGCGAAAATGATTGCAAGGAAAATAGTAATGTAGCTACTAAAAATATTTGTTTTACCATCGGTAATGAAATTTGATAAATTAAAAATGCCCCAAAGTAATGGGGCATTGTAAAAGTATTATTTTTTTGTTTTAGACTTCATGTCTTGCAGTTTCTTTTGGCTTTCCATCATAGCTGCATATTTTTCTTGCCACTTACTTTGTTGTTTTGGTTGCTTTCTTTTCAATTCTATTTTTTCCAAAATTTTATCGTGGTTAATAATATAATTCTGAATTACAAATTGTAAGCCCAAGGTAATTAAGTTAGATACGGTGTAGTACCAAGTTAACGCCGAAGGCAAACGGTTAAATACAAACAATAAAATGAATGGGAAAAAATACGGCATATACTTTAACATAGGGTTATCCTGTGTAGGCGTCATGGCCATATTGTAGATAGAAATTAAGAAGCTAGTAAGCACGGCCGTAAGTGTAAATAAACTGATATGATCGCCAAAGCCAAATGGAATGCTGAATGGCAAAGTGGCAATTACATCGTATCGGCTTAAATCATCTGCCCAAAGAAAAGATTGATCTCTTAAGGCAATATTAGAGTTGAAGAAACTATAAAGGGCAAAGAAAATAGGAATTTGTAGCAATGCAGGAATGCAACCGCCCAATGGGTTTACGCCAGCTTCTCTAAATAGTTTCATTTGCTCCATTGCAAATGCTTGTTGATCATCACCCAAACGCTTTTTAATATTGTCTAACTCTGGTCTTAAAACTTTCATTTTAGCACCACTTAGGTAACTGCTATAAGTAAGCGGTGAAGTAACCAAACGAATGAATAAGGTGAGTAGTAAAATAACCCAGCCATAATTTTTTACAAACGAAGCAAAGAAATCGAACACGGGCATTATTATCCAACGATTTATGTATTTAACAAAAGCAAACATGCCCGAACCCAAATCAACAATATTGTATAATTGGTTATCGTACTGCTTTAAAATGCTGTAATCATTAGGACCGAAGTAAAGCTTAAAATCAACGGTGGCGTTATTGCCTGCTGGTATAATAGTATTTAAATTGCTAACTGAGGAAAGTAAGAAATTGCTACTATCGGGTTGTGCGGTTACATTAGTGTTGCCGCCAGAAAAGCCATTATTTGCAATAAGTGTTGCATTGAAAAACTGTTGCTTATGCGTAAGCCAATTTAGTTTTTTATCAAAAGTTTTTTGTTGGCCTTGCACCGTTTGTTCGTAATCGTAATTGCCATCAGTTACAAAGCAAATTCTGCTCTGTTCTTTCTCATATTTAGCATCGCTTTGTTGCTTATTGGTAATAAAATTCCAATGTAAATTCAACTGATTGTTGCTTAGTAATTGTTGAGCACCTGTCATTTGTACTGCCCATGATATTAAATAATCCTTTTGCGGAATAGTAAATACATGGTTAATTAATTTACCATCCGATGCTTGTGTTGTATAAGTAATAGATTGGCTAGCATCGTTATTTTTTACAATGGGTTTTGCAGAAAAGAAAAGTTCGCTGGTTTGTGCTGTTTTGTTGCTACCAGTATTAATGGTATAGCCCAGACCATCAGTTGTGTTTCCGCCCAATACAACTGGCTTTCCGTTATAAGCTTTGTATTTTTTTAACTCCACCTGCTTAACTTGGCCACCTTTATTAGTAAAGGTTACCCGCATTAATTCATTCTCAATTACGGTTGTTGTTTCGATGCCAAATGCTGCGGCTTCAAACCCGCCCGCAGTTGCAATTTTATTAGCGGAGTCTGATTTAAGAGAGTCAATTCTTGCAGCTACGGTATCTTTCACTATTGCCCTTGCAGCAGCAACCCTAGCTAATGAATCGTCTACTCTCTTCTTTTCTTGAAGTATTAATTGATTCTGCTGACTATTGTACCAAAAAAATGCAAAAAATAAAATGGCTAGTAATACAAAGCCAATGACCGTATTCTTATCTATTTTCATATAAATCCCTGAAAAATTGAGTGGCAAAGGTAAGGGTTGACTATCATTGGCATACATGAATTTTATACCAATTGCAGGTAACCAAGAAGCTAACTAGCGAAGGCAAGCAATAAATTTTCTATCAGCGGTATTTATAAAAAAATCTCCCCGTAATGTATTTGGGGAGATTGATGTTAAGGTAGTAAACCTATTGTTATATAAGTTCGCTTTGTAATAAAGGGTTTTTAAAAGCAGTATTTTTATCATTGTATTTTTTAGCTGCAGCAATAAAATGTACGAACAATGGGGCAGGGGCTTCTACTGTACTTTTTAATTCTGGATGATATTGAACGCCAATGAAAAAAGGATGGCTTGGTACTTCCATAATTTCTACCAAACCAGTTTCTGGGTTAGTGCCAGAGGCTATCATGCCATTTTCTTCAAACTGGGCTAGGAAATCGCCATTGAATTCGTAACGATGCCTATGCCTTTCAGAAATTTCTTTTTGACCATAAATACGTTCTGCTAAGCTTCCCGATTTTAATTCGCAAGGGTAGGTGCCTAACCGCATGGTACCACCTAATAGTTTTACTTTCTTTTGTTCCTCCATCATGTTAATAACGGCATGTTGGGTATTTGTATCCATTTCGGTAGAGTGTGCGTCTTTAAAGCCAAGTACATTTCTGGCAAATTCTATAACCGCCATTTGCATGCCCAAGCAAATGCCAAAGAAGGGTAAATTATTTTCCCTAGCATACTGCACCGCCTGTATTTTACCTTCAATACCTCTATTACCAAAGCCAGGGGCTACTAACAAGCCATCAAGCATACCTAATTTTTCCGCCACGTTTTCTGCCGTAATTAATTCGCTGTGTACGTTCACCACCTGCACTTTTACTTCATTCATTGCACCTGCGTGTATGAAGCTTTCAAGTATTGATTTATAAGCATCTTGCAGCTCAATATATTTACCAATAAGGCCGATGGTAACTTTAGATTTTGGGTACTTTAATTTATTTAAGAATACTTTCCAATTTTCTAAATTAGGTTCGGGATATACAGATATTCCCAACTTTTTCATTACTATTTCGTCTAACTTTTCATGAAGCATTAATAAGGGTACTTCGTAAATGGTACTAGCATCCATTGCTTCAATTACGGCATCGGGCTTCACGTTACAGAAAAGGGCAATTTTTCTTTTTAAATCATTATTCAAAGGTTCTTCCGTTCGGCACACAATTACATCTGGATGCACACCACTTTCACTCATTAACCTTACGGAATGTTGCGTAGGCTTAGTTTTTAGTTCTTTTGCCGCTTTTAAATAAGGAATTAAGGTTAAATGCACCACGGTAACATCTTCCTCTGGTAACTCCCATTGTATTTGGCGAACGGCTTCTACAAAAGGGGTACTTTCTATATCGCCAACTGTGCCGCCAATTTCGGTAATTACAATATCAAATTTTCCATCTTTACCCAATTGCAGCATTCTACGCTTTATCTCGTCTGTTATATGTGGAACAACTTGCACTGTTTTACCTAAATAAGCACCTTCTCTTTCTTTGTTTATTACATGTTGGTATATTCTACCAGTAGTTACATTATTGGCCTGTGAAGTAGGGATATTTAAAAAACGCTCATAGTGGCCTAAGTCTAAATCGGTTTCTGCCCCATCTTCAGTTACAAAGCATTCACCATGCTCGTAAGGATTAAGTGTGCCAGGATCTACGTTAATGTAAGGATCGAACTTTTGGATGGTAACTTTAAAGCCTCTGCTCTGCAATAATTTAGCAAGCGAAGCAGCAATAATTCCTTTTCCTAAACTGCTTGTTACGCCACCAGTAACAAAAATATACTTAGCCATAGCTGTTGGGGTATGTTTAAATGTCTTTTAAAAAAATACTTTGTATGCTTTCGACCGCAATAGTGATATTTTTTATTGTTAGGCAGGAGCTGCAAAAGCAATAAAAAATATGAAAATAGGAGGCATTAGCCTCAGAGGTCGTGCAAACATAAATTTTTCAATTGGTGTAAAAAAATGTTAGCGGGTAAATGAAAGAATTTGTTGTTAGTTATTTAATAACAAATAGGTGCTTCGGTGAATAATACTTATTTTTCTATTAAATGTGCAACTAAAAAGCTGCAATAATGGTTACATTAACTACAAAATTACTATTATGAAAAAGTTTTTATTTATTACAATAGCCGCATTTGCTATGGCTGCATTAATAAGTGCCAGCATCAAGCAAGCACCGGCTGAAACACTAACACCTGCCTGCTACACAAGCTGTTTTACAACTCAAGTAACGGAGCAGTATAGATTACAAGATGTAAATGCAACCTTTGCAAGCTGGCATCCTACACCAACTGCAATAACCATGGAAAATGCAGTAGGAAAAACCATTACTTACAAAGCGGCTGATGGTACGGAAGCAAGTGGTTATGAAATAAAGGCAAAGAAGAAAACCAATAATTACTTATTTGTAATACAGGAATGGTGGGGACTTAACAACCATATAAAAGCGGAGGCGGAGAAGTTAGCAGCGGAATTAGGTAATGTAAATGTGATAGCCATTGATATGTACGATGGCAAAGTTGCTGAAACACGTGATAGTGCAATGGTATATATGAGGGCAGCTACAAGTGAAAGATTGCAAAATATTGTAAAAGGAGCCATAGCTTATGCAGGGCCAAAGGCAAATATTTATACCATTGGCTGGTGTTTTGGAGGAATGTGGAGTTTGCAAACTGCATTGCTAGCAGGCGCCCAAGCAAAGGGATGTGTTATGTATTATGGACGCCCAGAAACGGATATGGAAAAATTAAAAGCCCTTAACTGCGATGTGATAGGATTTTTTGGTACAAAAGATCAGATGCCAAACACCGCGGTAGTGAAACAATTTCAGGAGAATATGGCTGCTGCTGGCAAAATTTTAAACGCCAATAGCTATGAAGCTGGCCATGGATTTGCGAACCCAAGTAACCCTAGTTTTAATAAAGCAGCAACGGAAGATGCCTATGCAAAAACAATTGCTTATTTGAAAGGGAAAATGAATTAAAAGATAAAATCTTTATAATGTAAAAGGCTTCAAAGTAGCATACTTTGAAGCCTTTTACATGTAGTATCGTTGAAGCCTTTTACATGTAGTATCGTTGATGCCAGAAACCCATTAACTTAAAAATTATGACAGATTAATTTTCCTAAACCCTCTACCTGTTTACTTATCACTTCCTACTTCTAACTTCTAGCCCCAACCAACCCTCCACCTTAAACTGTCTCTTTACTTACTTATCACTTCCCGCCTACCACTTCCTGCTTACAACTTATCACTTATTACTTAAAACTTACCACCTCTCAAACCCTACATATCCTGACTCTTTATTTTTTTATAACTAGCGGAAATACCTTTTATAAGTGAGCTGCTAAAACCTTGGTGTTCCATTTCGTTTAAGCCTGCAATGGTACAGCCTTTTGGTGTGGTAACTTTATCAATCTCCGCTTCTGGATGTGTATTTTTTTCTAGTAGTAATTGGGCAGCACCTTTAATGGTTTGTTCGGCAATTAGGCTTGCGGTGGCAGCACTAAAACCAATTTCAATACCACCTTGAATATTTGCACGAATAAATCGCATGGCATAAGCCGTACCGCAAGCGCCAAGCACTGTAGCAGCATCCATTAACTGCTCATCAATAATTACCGTTTTGCCAAGTTGATTGAATAAATTACTAACATAGGTCGTTTGTTCGGAAGATCCATTACTTGTGCAAATGCAGGTCATACTTTGTTGAATGGCAATTGCCGTATTGGGCATAGCCCTAAAAGTGGGCATACTATTGCCCAGCCAGCTATGCAAATCTTTCAACCAAATGCCCGTAACCACACTAATAATTTTATGATTAGGGGTTAAGGCAGGTAGTAAGTTTTCTACCACTTCTTTTATCTGAAAAGGCTTTACTGCAAGTATTATCCATTCGGCATTTGCTATAGCTTGTTGGTTATTGTTGGTAATAGCTACACCTTTATTGGCTAAGTGCTGTAAGGTGGTAGTATTTCTTTTGGTGATAGTAAGATTTTCGGGTAAGCAAAAGTTGCTAGCAAGTAAGCCTTCTGCAATTGCAGTGCCTAGGTTGCCACCACCGATAATGGTTATTTG
>Ga0114942_1000167_pt1 | contig 18076 bp, 16 predicted proteins | sample LowerColdCreek_FD_88674 | JGI IMG/M metagenome (GOLD analysis project Ga0114942, IMG submission 88674) | Groundwater microbial communities from Cold Creek, Nevada to study Microbial Dark Matter (Phase II) - Lower Cold Creek | ecosystem: Environmental > Aquatic > Deep subsurface > Groundwater ... | reverse complement strand
GAAGTGTAGAGAAAGGTTTACTGGCTATTGAAGGAAAATTAGTACAAGGCGTAACACTTGAGCAAGCCGAAGCTGCCTTACAACAACAAATTGACTCGCTTACTAGTAACGAAGTATCAACTACAGAACTACAGAAAGTTATAAATAGAACTGAAAGCATTATGACTTTTGAAGATATTTCTTTATTAAGTAGGGCAAGCAGCTTAGCATTTGCAGAGTTACTCGGAAACCCCAACTTAATGAACACCGAAATAGAGTTATACCGAAAAATAACTAAAGAAGATATATTAAAGTATAGCAAACGAATATTTGCAGAGCAAAATAGCAATACACTTTTATACCACACTCAGTGATAATTATTTATTACTCGGTATTACTTACACAAATAAAAAAGATGGATTTAAATAGAACTGAAGCCCCAATGGCTTACGACGCAACAGAATTTGAGCACTCCTTAAAGCCGTATTTGCACTACAAATTAGATAATACCACGCCAGTATATATGGTAAATGGTGGTTCACAAGATGTGGTACATATTGAACTAGTATTTAAGGCGGGCAATTGGCAAGAAGATAAAAATATTGTTGCAGCATCTACCAATTTTTTACTTAAAAATGGCACACACACAAAATCGGCATTTGAAATTAATGAGCACTTTGAATTTTATGGTGCATATCTTAATAGAGCCTGTTATAACGAAACTGCCACTATAACGCTTCATTGCCTAAGCAAACATTTACCCATATTACTTCCCGTAATGGCTGAGCTAGTTACAGAAAGTAATTTTCCTGAAAATGAGTTAGCCATTTACAAACAAAATCAATTACAACGCTTATCGGTAAACCTCCAAAAATGCGATTTTGTAGCCAATAGGCTAATTGATGAAAACCTTTACGGCCTACAACACCCCTACGGAAAATATACCTCTACCATAGCATATGAAGCGGTGAATAAAAATGATATTGAGGCGTTCTATAACAGCTATTATGTAAATGGAAATTGCACCATATTTGCCTCGGGCAAGCTACCCACAGATATTGAAAAACAATTAAATAATGTGTTTGGAAAACTACCCTTTAACAAAAAAAATATTGTTGAAAAACAATACGATATCCTTCCTGCCGCTGAAAAAAAAGTACAAATTATTAACGACGAAAATGGTGTACAAGCAGCCATAAGAATTGCAAGACCATTTCCTAACAGGCAACACCCTAATTTTCCTAAGGTACAAGTACTTAATACCATTTTTGGGGGCTTTTTCGGTAGTAGGTTAATGAGTAATATTAGAGAAGATAAAGGCTATACATACGGCATCCACAGCTTTCTTCAAAATCATATTCACCACAGTGCTTGGATGATAAGTACAGAAGCCGGTAGAAATGTAGCCGAGGCAACGATAGCAGAGGTATATAAAGAAATGGAATTACTAAGAAATACCCTTATTGATGCTGAAGAATTACATTTAGTTCGTAATTATATGCTAGGAACACTTTTAGGCGATTTAGACGGCCCTTTTCAAATAATGGCTCGTTGGAAAACCTATATTCTTAACAACCTTAATGAAACCTATTTCTACAATGCAGTTAACACAATAAAAAATATTACTGCACCAGAATTACAAGAGTTGGCCAACCAATATTTACAACCAAACCACTTTTATGAACTAGTGGTTATATAAGCACTTTTGCCAAACAATTGGTGCTTGTATTGTTACAATGTTACTAATCTGCTATATTCGTAAGTATGGCAAAAAAATTATTTTTACTAGATGCACTTGCATTAATATACCGGGCATATTATGCACTTATTCGCAACCCAAGAATTACGAGTACTGGCTTAAATACCAATGCCCAATTTGGCTTTACCAACACCCTATTCGATTTAATAAATAAAGAAAAACCTACCCACCTTGCAGTATGTTTTGATACGCATGCACCTACGGAAAGGCATACCGATTTTGAAGCTTATAAAGCCAACAGACAAGCAGCCCCAGAAGATCTTTTAGCATCGTTACCACAAATAAAAAAAATTATTGAAGGCTTTAATATTCCCGTAATAGAATTAGATGGCTACGAGGCAGATGATATTATTGGCACCTTGGCTTGGAAGGCCGCCGATGCAGGCTTTGAGGTATACATGGTAACACCCGATAAAGATTATGGTCAGTTACTCATTCACCCAAATGTGTTCATTTACAAACCTCCTTTTTTGGGTAATAAAGAAGAAATTTTGGACGCTAAAAAAATATGTGAAAGGTGGGATATTGAGAAGGTAGAACAAGTAATTGATATTCTAGGATTAATGGGTGATGCGGTTGATAATATTCCTGGAATACCGGGTGTGGGAGAAAAAACAGCTGCCAAACTATTAAAAGAATTTGGAACCTTAGAAAATGTATTGGCCAATGCTGATAGCATAAAAGGTGCACTAGGCGAAAAAGTGAGAAACGGTAAAGAAAGCGCTATAATTAGTAAAAAATTAGCAACCATTATTACCGATGTTCCAGTAGTATTTCACGAAGAAAATTGCCGATTAAAAGAATGGAACAAAGCTGTGCTAAATGAACTATTTATTGAACTGGAATTTAAAACCTTAGGTAAAAGAATCCTTGGCGATAGCTTTACTTTTTTACAGCAAGCCCCAGCTGGTGCACAAATGGATTTATTTGGCACTCCACTCCCCCCTAAAGAAAAAACTACTATTGAAAAAACCACCACCGATAAATTGCTTGAAAGCAACCAAGAGGAGGAAACAACTGCACTTGTAGTAGATAAAAATATTACCAATGTTCCGCATACTTATACCACCTTACACACCCTAGCTGATATTGCCACATTTGTAGCAGCAGCCATGCAGCAGCAAGAAATTTGTATTGATACCGAAACCACCAATGTAGATGCTAATGCTGCGGAGCTAGTTGGTTTAAGTTTTTCTTTTGAAGCCTACACGGGTTATTATATTCCTTGCCCCGCAGATAAAGCGGCGGTACAAAATATTTTAAACAGCTTGTCACCGCTTTTTACAAATAAAAATATTAAGTGGATAGGCCAGAATATCAAATACGATTTACTTGTACTCAAGTGGTATGGCGTTTTGCTAGCAGGTGAGTTATATGATACTATGCTAGCACATTATGTAATAGAGCCCGAAGGCCGCAGAAGCATGGATTTGCTAAGTGCCCAATACCTCGGCTACGAGCCAATACATATTGATGCATTGATAGGAAAAAAAGGGAAAAACCAAGGAAATATGCGGGATGTAGCGGTAGAACTTGCTGCCGAGTATGCTGCCGAAGATGCAGACATTACCTTTCAGCTTAAGCAAATTCTACATCCGCAACTAAAAGAAAAAGAAGTAGAAAAAGTATTTTACGAAGCGGAAAACCCCTTGGTAAAAGTACTTACCAATATGGAATTTGAAGGGGTAAAAGTTGATTATAACTTTCTACACGCCTACTCCACCGAGTTAGATAAAGAAATAAATACTGCCGAAGCTAAAGTGTATGAAGCAGCAGGTGTTAAGTTTAACCTTGGCTCGCCGAAGCAATTGGGTGAAGTATTGTTTGAAAAATTGCAACTAGACCCTAAGGCGAAAAAAACTAAAACTGGCCAATATGCAACTGGAGAAGATGTACTGTTGAAGTTATCGCACCAGCACAAAATTGTAGATGATATTCTTACTTATAGGCAGCTAAGCAAGTTAAAAAGCACTTATGTAGATGCTTTACCAAAATTAGAGAATAGTAAAACTGGCCGCATACACACCTCCTACGCACAGACCGTTGCGGTTACGGGAAGGCTTAGTAGCAATAACCCCAATTTGCAAAATATTCCCATTCGTACCGATAAGGGTAGAGAAATAAGAAAAGCGTTTGTACCAAGGGATGGACACCACCAAATTGTTAGTGCCGATTACTCACAAATTGAACTAAGAATTGTAGCCGCCATTAGTGGTGATGCCAATATGGTAGCAGCTTTTAAAAGTGGTATCGATATTCACACTGCCACTGCTGCAAAAGTGTTTAACATAGCTACTGATGCTGTTACTAAAGAACAACGCTACAAGGCTAAAAGTGTAAATTTTGGTATTATTTATGGGCAAAGTGCCTTTGGCTTAGCCGATAACTTAGGCATAAGCCGTGGCGAAGCAAAAGAAATAATTGATAGTTACAAAAGAGAGTTTAGTGGCATTACCAAGTATATGGATGAAACCATCAATTTCGCAAGGGAACATGGTTATGTGCAAACCTTACTCGGCAGAAAGCGTTGGCTACGTGATATTAATTCCAGCAATTTTACCGTAAGAGGCTTCGCCGAAAGAAACGCCATTAATTCGCCCATACAAGGCACCGCTGCCGATATGATAAAATTGGCTATGATAAAAATAGATGCTGCTATTTCTAATGCAGGCCTACAAAGCAAAATGATATTGCAGGTGCATGATGAATTGGTGTTTGATGCACTAACCACCGAAATTGAGCAGTTAAAACCTCTAATCCTTAGCAATATGCAATCAGCACTAGCATTACCCAATAATGTACCCGTGTTGGCAGAAATTGGTGTGGGTAAAAACTGGCTTGAGGCACACTAGATTTACTTTTGTTATTACCTTATAGCATGTGTTAGTAGAAAGCTATTTTCTACTAACACAAATATTTTGTAACCCAATATTTCAAAGAATAACAATACTTGCTATTGCTAACCCTTAATTTTGCAATCCCTATTTTAAGTAATATATATGAGCCATCCATTAAGTGAGCAAGAAATTATTAGAAGAGAAAAACTAACCCATTTAACCAGTATTGGTATTAATGCTTTTCCGGCGGCGCTTTATCCCGTAAGTCATTATTCCTCCGACATCAAAGCCGCTTTTTCCGAAGAAAATAAAGAGCAATTTTCAGCCGTTTGTATCGCTGGCCGCGTTATGGGAATTAATGATAAAGGAAAGGTATTTTTTATAAAAATTCAAGATAGCAAAGGCATTATACAAGCCTACGTTCGTAAAGATGATATTTGCCCTACAGAAGATAAAACCCTATTTGATGAAGTAGTAAAACGTGGGCTCGATTTGGGGGATATTATTGGTATCACCGGCTTTGTATTCATTACCAAAACTGGCGAAACCAGCATTCATGCCCAAACTTTTACCCTATTGGCAAAATCGCTAAAACCCCTGCCAGTAGTAAAAAGAGATGAGGAGGGAAATGTATTTGATGCCGTAACCGACCCAGAATTTAGGTATCGCCAACGCTACGCCGATTTGGTTATTAACCCTGCGGTAAAAGATACTTTTATTAAGCGTACCACGCTAATGAACACCATCCGTACCTTCCTTAATGATGCTGGTGCGTTAGAGGTAGATACGCCAGTGCTGCAAAGCATTCCAGGTGGTGCGGCTGCTAGGCCTTTTATTACCCACCACAATGCGTTAGATATGCCATTGTATCTACGTATAGCCAATGAATTGTATTTAAAAAGATTAATTGTGGGTGGCTTTGATTGGGTGTACGAGTTTAGTAGAAATTTTAGAAACGAAGGCATGGATAGAACCCATAACCCAGAGTTTACCGTGCTAGAATGGTACACTGCCTACAAAGATTATTATTGGATGATGGAAACCACCGAGCAGCTTTTTGAAAAAATTGCCATTGCCCTTCATGGCAATACAGATGTGCCCGTTGGCGATAAAATAATCAGCTTTAAAGCACCTTTTAAACGCATCACTATTCATGATGCCATAAAGGAAAATACAGGAATTGATGTAAGCGAAATGGATGAAGCCAGCCTAAGAAATCTTTGCCAACAATTGCATATAAGCGTTCCACCAACCATTGGCAAAGGCAAATTAATTGATGAATTATTTAGTGCAACTAGCGAACATACTTTTACACAACCCACTTTTATTATCGATTATCCGGTGGAAATGAGTCCGCTTACCAAAAAACACCGCAGCAAGCCAGGCTTGGTAGAACGTTTTGAGTTAATGATTAATGGCAAAGAAATAGCCAACGCCTATTCCGAATTAAATGACCCGATTGACCAAAGAGAACGCTTTGAAGATCAACTAGCACTTATGCAGCGTGGCGATGATGAAGCCATGTTTATTGATCATGATTTTCTTAGGGCTTTAGAGTATGGTATGCCACCTACCAGCGGCATTGGTATTGGTATTGATAGGTTAGTAATGCTATTAACCAACCAACCAAGCATACAAGATGTATTATTTTTCCCTCAAATGAGGTTAGAGAAAACGGAAGAATAATTAAGTTTTTATTTTTAAAAGAAGCTATTTCCTTCTTTCCGCTATTACTCCGCCACGGGGCTAAGCACAAATGCCTCAGCGGGGTAGCCGCTGCAATAAGGGCTAGGGCTAATGTGCTAATTAAAAACTCCAACGCTCCGTCATTCCGAAAGCATCGTTTACGAGCTGAGGAATCTCACAATAATTTGCTAATTTGCTAATTAGCTGATTAGCTAATGTGCTGATATGCTTATCGAAAGCACAAAGCCTCAGTCATTCTGAACACATTGTTTACGAGCTGAGGAATCTCGTCATACTAGCACAAATAATTTTTATTTATAAAGTAACCTGCTAAACCTATAAGGTTTCAAAAACCTTATAGGTCCATAGTACAACATAGACGACAACTAAGAAAGTAATCAGTTACAAACTGAAGGATAGATTTCAATAAAAATTTGAATATTTACTGTTTTTCAATAAATATTTATAATTTTATGAAAAAAATTTATGAAAAAAAATTTTACTCGTTTTCGTAATTACATCATAATCGTAGCAATAATATCAACATTATATTTTCTGTGGTATGATTATACGACTTCAACTAGCTTAATAATGAATATTGATGCCAAAAGCACTCAACTAACCACTTTGCAAAAAGATAGCTTATTAGAGCTGTTTTCCGACGAAATAAGGCTTAACAACGATAGTTCGCAAACAGCCTGCGAAGAAAGGAGTAAGAAAATAAATGTTGCTTTAGGAAAAAGGGGTAATTATAATATGATTGGTCTAGCTGTTGGCGATATAGGCTTTTATGAATTGAGCTATGAACACCTTATTAGAGCTGACTATGCGAAGCGTATGAAAGCTTACACCGATAGCGCTAATCAGTTAAATTCCAGCAATAACTCCGATAGTATTTCATTAATGCAAAACGTGGCATTAGATAGTTTACTGAAATTGGAAAAGATTAACAGAAAATATTTTATAACGCTAACTTTCTACCGGTTAGATTACGATGCTTGGTTTTTTGTGAAAGACATGAAAAGTTATATAGAGTATTATAAAACCGATAGTGTAAGTACAACAAACAAAAATCGTACATACGCTACTAAAATGTATAAGGAAACGCCTCTATTATTTTTAACTGAAGATTTAAACATTAGCCCAGGTAAGCATCAACTTTGTTTACCTATTTCCAAAAAAACATTTGAGATTGGTAAGAATGTAGCTACATCTTTCTATTTCTTATTAATTGGTATAGGTATTTTTATGGCAATTGTATTGCCAATAAAACTATTAATGAATATTGCAAATGGGAAAGCATTTATCCAAACCAATATTAACTATTTAAACATAATTGGCTATTGGGGTTTAAGTATTTGTATACTGTCTGCCATTTTTCCATATTGCATACATTTATTTGTAAAAAATCAAATTCCGAGTCAATTTGTCTTAACGAACAGTTTTACCAATACACTCATAAATAATATGGTACCTATATTAATTAGTATTATGGTTTTAGCAGTTGCGAAAGCATTTAAAAAAGGTATGCTTTTACAAACGCAAACAGATTTAACCATTTAGCCATGCCAATAGTAATAAATCTAGATGTTATGTTGGCGCGTCGAAAAATGAGTTTAAAAAGCCTTAGCGAAAAACTAAATATCACAATTGCCAACTTAAGTATCTTAAAAACTGGGAAGGCAAAAGCTATTAAGTTTAGTACACTCGAAGAAATTTGTGTTGTATTGAATTGCCAACCAGGAGATTTGTTAGAATATGTTACGAACGAAAAATATGAAGAGCTGTTTGCAAAGTAGAGAGGTTAGTTACAATCTATTATATTTCACAACGATGTCTAGCAGAAAAATATTTTATGTAATAGTATTTTAAAGTGAGCTGATTCAAGTAATCTAAATGACTAAGAACTAAAAAATCAGTCAACCATTTTAAATGATAAAATCTCCTTTAAAAATAATTGTTGCCTTCTCTTTCTTTATAGTTGGCAGCCTAAAAATGATGCATTGGCAAATTTTCTGGGAGATAAACGAAATCCTTAGAAAAAAAGACTATTCGGAGTTTATTAAAAAATATAGAAACGAGGTATCAATTTTTATCCCTAACTACCATCAGATGCCATTACTGCTGGAGGTTGTCGCTTTTTTTCTGTTTGGTATTGCAGGAATAATTTTTTTGAATCAGAAAGAGAAAAAAGTCTTTAAAATTTCAGGTTATTTAGCCCTATTTTTAGCCAGCTGTAATTTGTTTTCTCTCCTATAAATATTGATGTTTTAGCCCATGTAAAAAGTGCATATTTAGTGCGTACAATCATCCTTGTGGCAGTGTGCGGCTTGCTGGCACAAGCGATAATTTAAATAATGTGCTAGCACAATGCTAACCACGGCTGGCACAAGAAAATACACTTGTAAATGGTGCTGCCACTGCTTAAGCAATAAAAAAATAATTCCAACACTAAATAACTGTATGGGCAGTAATTTATGGTGATGCTTATGATAACCGTGGTATAGTGAATAAATGCCTATAGCCGCAGCAAGCAATATCATTCCATATTCAAAAATTGGATTGTCAATTATATTTATACCAAATATGGGCAAGCTACTAACCATTAGTGGCAGCACCGCACAATGTATGGCACAAGCCACCGAAGCAGTAACCCCTAAAGCATCCCAATTAATCTTAAAAGCCATGTATAAAATTGAGGAACGAAACTATATAAATTATGCAACATAGTTGATAATATTATGTTGTATTGCCATTTTTGCAACCTTTGCCTTCAAAGCAATGTTTACTTTTACAAAAATTATTTCTCATGAAAAAATGGTTGATATATATCGGCTTTTTTACGGTACTCGTTTTGTGCTTTTTCTTTTTTTTATTTAGAGGAACTGATAACTGGCAAAAGAAAAGCCCAATTATTAGTTATGTACAACCTTTTAAATTTACCACACAAGATGGCAAGCCATTTACCAACGCAGATATGAAAGGAAAGGTATGCGTAGTAGAATACTTTTTTACCACCTGCAAGGGCATTTGCCCTATGATGAATGGCAATATGCGTAAGGTGTATGAACAGTTTAAAGATGATCCTAACTTTATGGTTGTAGCCCATACTTGCGACCCCGACAATGATAGTGTGCCAAGGCTTAGAAGATATGCTGACAGTATGAAAATTGATACAAAAAAATGGGTGTTATTGTATGGTAGAAAAGATAGCCTATACAGGCAGGGAAGGAACAGTTATTTACTCGATGATCCTAAGAATAATTTTGAAAAGCTAGAGGATCAATTTTTGCATACACAGTTTTTTGCGGTGGTAGATAAAAACGGGCAAGTACGTGGCCAAGTATACGATGGCTTAAAACAAAAAGAATTAGATAAATTGCAACAAGCAGTGGCTAAATTACTTGCGGAAAAAGCAGGACCAACCGGCTTTGTAAATGGAATATTTAATAACAATCCCAATTAACAAGTATGCTCAACGATACGGTTTCTACCCTTTTACGAAAAAACGATTTAAGCATTACCGTTAGTAGAAAAAAAATACTTCAGCTTTTTACCAATGCGGCTGGCGCACTTGCCCATGCAGATATTGAAAAGCAAGCGCCAGATTTTGATAGGGTTACTATTTACCGAACCTTACAAACTTTTGTTGACAAAGGTATTATACATACTATACCAACCGCCGATAGCTCAATAAGGTATGCCTTGTGTAAAGATGCTTGCACACAAGGCCATCACCACGATAACCATGTACATTTTATGTGCGATGAATGTGGCTTAACCACCTGCTTAGAACAAGTAAGTATACCCAATGTAAGCTTGCCAAATGGCTTTCTTGTAAAGCAAACAGATGTGGTGGTTAGTGGTATTTGTAATAAATGCATTGAATAATATAGCAATATTATAACCAACAAAAAAGCCGAACCAACTTATTGGTTCGGCTTTTTTAGGGCGCAATAGGTTATTAATATGAGAAAATATTACTGCTTTACAATTTTTATTGCTTTTTCAGCCAATAATCCATCAGCAGTAGTAGCTTGTAAGTAATAAACTCCCTTAGCCAAGCTAGCAGCAGAAAGGCTAATGTTATTTTCACCAGCTGTAATACTTTGTATTTGTGTAAGTGCAACCGCACCATTAGCATCTACAAGGGTAAACTGTACTTTTCTTGTAACATCAGTGGCAATATTTAAATTAATATTTTCTTTAATTGGGTTGGCAAGCAACTGTATGTTTAAATTATTTTTAGCTGCAAATTGTACCAAAGCAGTGCTAGAATAATTAATGCTACCATCCTTATCTATTTGCTTCAAGCGGTAGTACATTTTGCCTTTTAAACCTGCTCTTACATCAGTATAAGTATAGTTAATAGCAGCATTGCTATTACCATTATTAGCTTTAGAATTTACAAAGCCTAGCGTGGCAAAATTGTTACCATCAATTGAGCTTTGAATATCAAAACCTTTGTTGTTAAGTTCAGTCGCAGTGTTCCATTGTAAGTTGGCAAGGCCGTTTGAAACGCTTGCTTTGAAGTTGCTAAGAGATACTGGTAATAAAGAAGCACTTCTCGTAGCCTCTATTCCATTATTTGTACCCAAATAAAATACCGTGTAAGTTCCATCATTATGATTTTTAAACGCTACATCGCCTGTACCATTACCGTTACCTACATAAGCTTCAATAGCTGTTAAGCTATCTTCTCCAAAGCTTGTCATGGCTGCTTCGTCAGTTACATCTAGCATACGCATTTTAGTACCTGCATGGCTGTTATTGCCACCAGCTACTGCAATATATTTTCTATTGTTGCTTGTTGTAAGATGACGAAGACCACCAAAGCCGTTAGAAATTTGCCCACCACCAACACCATCAGTTGTAGCTGTTGCAACTGCTGCTGTTGTACCGTTAACAGTAATTCTTCTTGCAGGGAATCCGCCACCGTTAATCCACAAATCGGCATTTAAACCGTTGGTAACTGGGTCAATAGCTCTGTTAGCCCACTGACCGCCAGAAGCAGTTGGTAGGTTAACTGTTTTGTTCAAAAAGAAATCGGTACCGTTTGCAGTATTAAATACATAAATATTTATTGAGTTTGCAGGAGCAGGGCTTGCTGCCATTGCTGAGCCAGAAGCATACAAAATTGTACTAGTGCCTGTACCAGAAAGACCAAATGCATCACCACATCTTTCAGTAGTAGTAAAAGTGCAACAAAGTGTTGGATTAGCCGTTTGACTAGCCCAACGGTAAATTTTTGCTGTTGTAGATGCGCCAACAACTAGTGATATTCCATAAATAACTCCATTACTAGTGCAACGAATTTTATTAAATTTAAATGTTTCACTACCAAGACCAGTAGTGCTTAGTGTGCCCTCTTGCACACCGGTTAATGCATTCAAAATAGCAATTCTATCGTTTCTATTAGCAACTAATAGTTTATCAGTTACTGGATTATACTCTAGGCTGGTACAGTTATTTGCTTGAGTTACATTGTTAAACCAAGTGTAAGCGGGGTCGTTAATTAAAAAAGACCAAGTGCTAGTAAATTGCTGTGCATTAGCAGCTAGCATTAAAACAAATAATGAGAGTGAGAGTAGCATTTTTTTCATAAAGCAAAAGTTAAAAAGTAAATTATGAATTCTAAGCTAATGAATTATTTAGTACAAATACAAAAAGTTGGCTTAAAAAAATTAATTAATCGTCAAAAAATCGGTAAGCATTTAAAAAGTTACGAATAGTTAATAATAATTTTTAATAATTGAAATGCTGAAAATAGTTCCATAGCCGCAGTAGGGATGCGGAATGCAGCCGCCTTAGCGGTTGGCCCGTAGTGTAACGAAGGGCGGTACCATGTAGCAGCCCGGGCCGCAGGCACTGCCCAAAAAATAGATTTATAAACTTTGTAATTGCTGCTGCACAAACTCCATTAAACTTTTAATATGGCTTGGCGAAAAACTAAAAGTAAGCCCTGCCGCTGCATACAACTCGGGCAATGGCTTGGTGCCGCCTAGCTGTAATGCACTAGTATAATTGTGTAATGCATTGGTAGGATTCTGCAAATATTGCTGCCACATACCAATAGCACCTAACTGTGCAATGCCGTACTCAATGTAATAGAATGGCACTTCGAACAAGTGCAGTTGACGCTGCCATGCATAACTTCTATAATTGTCTAACCCGGTAACATCAATAATCGGAGAGGTAAACTCATTCATAATGCTTAACCAATTTTCTCGCCTTTGCTCTTCGGTGTGGTTGGGGTTACTATATATCCAATGTTGAAACTTATCAATGGTGGCTATCCAAGGGAAAATGGTAATTACCCTTTCTAGTTGGTGGTATTTTGCCTGTTGTAAACTTTCGGGATTATTAAAAAAGCTATCCCAATGTTGCATACTCATTAGTTCCATTGCCATGCTGGCCACTTCGGCAATTTCCATAGGGTATTCTTTAAAAGCACTCAGGGGCAGCGGATGTGCTAGAAAAGAGTGAATGGCGTGTCCGCCCTCGTGTATCATGGTGCTAACATCGTCCATTTGGCCGGCGGCATTCATGAAAATAAAGGGAGCTCCGCTTTCTGCCAAGGGGCAATTGTAGCCGCCTGGCGCCTTACCCATTCGGCTTTCCAAATCTAAATGCCCCATTTGTTGCATGGTAGCAAGGCAATTGGCAAAGAAAGGACTCATTTCACGGAAGCAGGCCACCGTTTTTTCTAACAATTCTTTACCGGTGGTAAATGGATGTAGTGGCTTTTCGTGAATGCCTGTGGCTTCCAAATCCCAAGGGCGTAACGTGGGAACACCCAACTTTTCTCTTTTGGCCTCGTATATTTTATTTACCAAGGGCATTACGTGCAGCCTAACTGCTTCGTGAAAATGGTAGCAATCTTCCTTAGTATAATCGAAACGGCCAAGTTCTACAAACTTATAATCGACATATGAGTTAAAACCAGCATTTGCGGCCAACTGTTGGCGGTGCTGTACCAATGAAGTGTATAGAATGTTTAGCGCTTCTTTATCAGCCAAGCGCCTGTCTTGTATTTTTCGGTATACCGATTCCCGAATGCTTCTATCGGGGTTTTCAAGAAATTTTGCTGCTTGTTGTAAGGTATAGGTGTTGCCATTTACCTCTACCGTCATTTTACCCGCAATGGCGCCAAATTGTTGTTGCATTACACTTAAATCGGCCTGAATAGGTATGTTGGCTTCTCTAAAAAGCTCAATACTTTTACGCACATTACGCAGGTAAGTGTGGTAAGTAGTTTCGGGCAATTGTTGGGTAAACGGGCAATCAATTAGTTTTCTATTCAACGCATCGGCAAGGGGTTGAATTTTGGGTTGAATATCGGTACAGAAATAAGCAAAATTTTGTTCTAGCGCTTTATTTGTGGTATCGCAAGTCATTTTAATTTGTCTCCAACAGGCATCTTCACTAACTACTGCTTCTAACTCACTTAGCTGCTGTAACCATTGTTCTAGTTGCTCAACTGAGTTAATTTCTTGTTGCAGTAATGTTTTGAAATAAGGTTGCAAACTCTCCCAATTGGTAACGGTGAAATCTTTAGGTAAAAACTTTCTTTCTAACTTTTCTATTGTTGCGTTCATTGTGTAAGGGATATATTAAAAACCACCAAGGCACTTTTCAAAAATTATGAAAAGTGCCCTGTTTTATTATTGGTATACGGTAAAATTACTATTTATTCTTCGCTAGCTTACTTCTTTTTACGAGTTGCCTTTTTCTTTGGTGCCTCTTCGGTAGCTGGTGCTTCGGCTGCAACTTCCTGTACAATAGGTGCCGCTACTTCTGCTAATGTTTCTGCTTCATCAGTACCTGCAATTTTAAAGGCTACATTATTTTTTTGTAGTATGCTAAACCAACGAACCATTTTTTTTCTATCGCTATTGTACACCTTTTCAAAATCCATTGTGGGGTATACTTTTTGGAAATAAGCTTTCACCGCATTAACATCTTTTTCATCGGGCAAGGTGGCAGTGCTAGCTTGCATTTGTTGAAATATTTCTACCAAGTTTACATTCTCGTTTTCAGTGTATACTTCTATGCTTTCTAAATGGGAGAAACTATGGGTACGAGAAGCTACAAATTTTGTAACCCCATCTTCTAATGAGCGAACGATAGCACCATCTGTTTTGCTACCCACTAATTCATACAAACCACCAAGGCCGGTAACAGAAATTATTTTTCCATATTCCATAATTACAAAAAATTTTGATTGGCAAAATAAAGCGATTTAACCTTAAGAAAACCATTTACAAGCTATTTTACCATTTCTTACTGTTTTTTAGCTTTGGCTTTTGGCTTTTGGCTTTTGACCAATGGGCTTCGGCGTTTCCTTTTTTACAATTACATACTCATTTAAAAATGCTTGAATGCCTTTTACAATTTTTTCTGCAACCTTATTTTTAAAGCTTTCATCTGTAATTAATTTTTCATCGTACACATTGCTTAAAAAAGCTACTTCTACTAAGCAATTTGGGTATTCAGTTGGGCCACTTAACGCAAAGTTGAAATGACCAATATTGCCATACTCTTTTAAATTAAGTGTAAGCATTTGCTGTAAAATTGCCTGTGAAAATGGGCGAAAACCAATGTACCGATAGTAAGTACTTGTGCCCCTAACCGTATCGTTTCCGGCGGAGTTAAAGTGAATACTAATAAGTAAATTAGGGTCTGCTGCTCTAAGCATTAGGGTTCTATCAATCATAGTAATATCGGTATCCTGCTGCCTAGTCATATACACATTTGCGTATTTTTTTAGCAAGGCTTTTTCCAAACTTTTAGCATATGCATAAGTCATATCTTTTTCTAATACGCCAGTTGCTTTGCCAGTGGCACCCGTATTTGCACCGCCGTGGCCAGCATCAATGGCAATTTTTAGCCCTTTAATTGTGGCAAGCTTGGGCTGCCTTTTAACCCTAATTACCAATTGATTTTTATTGTAATAAATATAGTAGCCCCAATGTGTTTTGGTATTGAGTTGAATGTGTAACCTAATTACATCATCAGCCACAGGCTCCAACCAATAATTGGCAATACTTGTGTTGGTAGATAGTTGGGTAAACCAATTGCTATTACTGGCTACGCCATAAATATCTACTTCTATTTCAGTAGGATTAATTTTTTGCCGAGCTTGATAAGGTAAACGAGCATCTAAATTTATTAGAGCATAATCGTACAGGCTATCGCCAAAGGTTTTCCCCGAGGCAGATAAATAATTCCTGGGCTTTATAATGGTATCAAACTTTACATTTTGCTTTGGGGTAAATGCAGTGAAGTTTTTGGCAAGTTGCACTTTGTAAAAGTCTTTTACACTATCTGTAATATTCAGTAACACATTAGAATCTAAGTAACTCATTTTTGCAGCACCAAGCCTATCCTCGCCCATGGCGTATTGTAAAAAGGGTAGCTTACCAGAAGTTCTACCAATTAATTGGGCGTACACCGATTGATGAAACAAACTAAAAGATAGAATTAATAAGGCATTAAAGAACAGTGATTCACTTTTTTTCATATAACTAGCAATTTACATTTGTAAAAACTTTAAACCCAGCTTATGCGGAAATTATGTATCGTATGCAGCTTTTTGCTGCCATTATCAACAATTGCTCAAGATAATGTATTGTCGGAAGCTAGAAAAGCAACTACCACTACTGTAAAAAAAGATGTAACGGATACTACTGGAAAGTTATGGACAAAAGGCGGACAAATAAGTGTAAATCTTACACAGGGTTCGCTAAATAATTGGTCGGCTGGTGGCGATGATTTCTCATTTTCAGTTAACTCATTAATTAATCTTTTTGCTTATTATAAAAAAGGAAGGAATACTTGGGATAACAATTTCGATTTCAACCTTGGCTTTGTAAATACTACAACCGGTGGCGATAGAAAAAATGATGACAGAATAGATATTACTAGTAAATATGGCTACGAGCTTAAGAAGAATGTATCGCTAGCGGTATTAGCCAACTTAAGAACACAAACTTTTGATGGCTTTGCCTATGGCGCCAATAATGCAAAAACATTTACTTCTACTTTTTTTGCGCCAGCATACATAACTAATAGCGTGGGTATTGATTGGAAACCCATTGATGGCTTAAGTATTTTCTTTTCACCCATAACTTCACGATTGGTAGTGGTAAATGATATAAGGTTATATAGCGTTGGGGCATTTGGCGTAACACCTGGCAAAAAAACTAATCAAGAGTTGGGTGCTTATGCGGTAATAAATTATACAAAGGCGCTTACTAAAACAATAAGTTATAAAGGCAAGTTGGAGTTGTTTTCTAATTACAAACGCAATCCTCAGAATGTAGATGTGTTTATGACAAATTTATTTACCGTAAAGCTATCAAAAATATTATCGGCCACTTGGAACGTTGATTTGATTTATGATGATGATGTTAGGCAATTTGGACCAAATAAAACTAGCCCAGGATTACAGAGAAAAAGTTTGATTGGTGCAGGCTTATTAATAAAGTTGTAAAGCCTTTTTATAGGTTATTTAAAACATTAAGAGCGGGGCTAGCCCCGCTCTTAATGTTTTAAAAATTACTCCTTAGTTATTTTATTAGCAAGCCCGCCCTTAAACCAAAGGTGAAACTAACGCCCGGGCTATTGCCAATTCTTGCATTCGCATAATTGTAAGCACTTGTTTCGCTGTCATTAAAAGCAGATGTTGATTTTTTATTGTCCATACCATAACCCAACCCCCAAAAACCATCAATTAAAAGCTTATCGCCAAATACCCACTGCTGACCAAACTCTAGTTGCAAAGCTGCAAAGGCTACATTTTGCCTTTCTACTACATATTGTTGGTTACCCTTGTTGGCAAATCTGTTTTCACTATATGTTCCTAAATATAAATTAGGCTTCACATAGCTACCTTGCATTAAGTGTGAAAATCGGGTGCGACCCCAAAGAAAATCTGGTAACTTACTAAATTTGTACCCAGCAGATGCAAAAACACCAAATTGCTTTCTTCTTGTTTCCTGCAACTGTTGGTTATTGAAATAGTATCCTTCATCAATAATGGCACTTTTACCCAAGCCAATAATTCCCACACCAAACTCGTAAGACTTTCCAACGCTTGTGTTTTTTTCATAAGATACATACGTGTAACCTAACAAGGGACCAAAAAAATCAATTTTAATGGCTTTCCTCAATTGATCAGAGTAGCTTTCAATATCTCTGGTATCAACAGTAAATTTTTCTATTTTACCATCTGCAAAAACAATTTTTTTAAGTCTGTCCTTCTCAATTACAAACAAGGGACTATTTAGCGTATCTGCGTTTTTATACTTTATTTCATCTATACCCACTTCAAGCACTTTGGCTTCAATTACTTGGCCGTTTTTACGGTATATTTTGTCTTGTGCTTGTATTAAGAATGAAACGCAGGTAAGCAGCGTTAATAGGTAGCATTTTTTCATAAAATAGTTATTGTGCTGGGTAAGACATTTAGAAAAAGGAATTTGCTGCTTTTAACCCACAAAGCTTTTTACTTTCTAACAATTTCTGCACCCAAAGCCCTTAATCTTTCATCAATATTTTGGTAGCCTCTATCTATTTGAGAAATATTTTGAATAATACTTTTGCCTTCTGCACTTAATGCGGCAATAAGCAATGCTTGCCCAGCTCTAATGTCGGGGCTAGTCATGGTAATTCCCTTCAATGGATGTTTACGACCCAAGCCAATTACGGTTGCCCTGTGCGGATCGCAAAGAATAATTTGGGCACCCATATCCATTAATTTATCGGTAAAAAACAAGCGACTTTCAAACATTTTTTGGTGAATTAACACGCT
>Ga0114942_1000166_pt1 | contig 18163 bp, 17 predicted proteins | sample LowerColdCreek_FD_88674 | JGI IMG/M metagenome (GOLD analysis project Ga0114942, IMG submission 88674) | Groundwater microbial communities from Cold Creek, Nevada to study Microbial Dark Matter (Phase II) - Lower Cold Creek | ecosystem: Environmental > Aquatic > Deep subsurface > Groundwater ... | reverse complement strand
GTGATGTCGTCTGAGTCCATCTCCGTCTCCTTTCGGACGCCGTTATGCAATGCGCTCTTTGTCGCGATTGCGGCAGCGTGTGAAATGCCCCGGGACGAATTGCAGAACGTTGTCGCTGCCGTGTCTAGGCACGCGTCACGTGGACCGAACCGTTGCGACGTTGCAGCGCTGGGATTTGTCTATGTCTCTCATCGTCCCATCGCTTCGGCGCGACCGAACGTTTGTCCAGTCGTCTCGTTCGGTTGGTCGAGACGATAGGGTTTTCACGGAACAAATTCATTCAGAAAACTGCCGCGCTCGTTCGTCCAATGTGAAAGGGAGCCGATTGCGCGCCGCGGATTTACGAATTGTTTCCATGCGGTCCCTATCTGCGGCGCTCAGGTGGTTCCATTGCATAAGCGCGTTATGGAACTTCGTGCCAGATGGGGAGATGAACATGATCTTCTTCGTACAGCGAGAGCCGCGTCCGGACGCCCCCTACTGGCCGGGGCGCCGTCTGCTGGCTGCGATAGACGCAGTGGTCTGGCCGCTTGGCTGGGCGATCCTCGTGCACCAGATTCCCAGTCTGGGCAACGGCGGCAGCATGGTGACGTTCGTCGCCGTGTTGTTTGCGCTGTACAGGCTGTCTGGCGCGCTATTCAGCAACCATCGGTATTGGTTCACCACCTGGTGGGTGGTACGTGCAGTCGCACTGCTGCTTCTGTGCGGCTTTGTGACGAAGCTGGCCCTGTGGGTGTCGGCCGCCTCTCACTGAGCCGCCTTCGGCCTGGCTTCGAGCCACGCGTCGATGTCGGCCTTGTGCCAGCCGACAGCCCGAGGCGCCAACTGGACTGCACTTGGAAACTGGCCTTGCGCGATGAGGCGGTAGATGGTGGAGCGTCCAAGACCAGTGCGCTGCCGAACCTTGGGCAACCTCAACGTGTCTGACGGGTCGGAGGTGAGTTCCGACGCAGTAGCTCGCAACTCTGGGTGGTCCATGGTCGCTCCTTTGGGTGTGCTCACTGGAGCGTAGGTCTCGCTGGACGACCTGGGACTGCGGGATTCGAGGGCAAATTGCCACCACGTGGCGGCGCGGCGCCTTCGTCACGAGCGGTGTTACAGCAGCACGACCACATGGGCTTGGCTGCCGACGTCCAGTCAGGTTTCAAGCTGGACGAGCGGTTGCCCAACGCTCGTACTTTCTCGTCAGCCTGAAATACTCGCCCGCGAGATGCTGGAGCGAAGCCACTTCGTGCTCCAGCTCGTCGATCGTCATCACGATGGGGGCCGCTGCAGCCTCCGGATCCATGTTCCAGTGCAGCGCTACGAATTCGATGCGTGGCGGCGTTTCGAAGGAGCTGCGGGGAACGCCCCATCGCCCGTGGACATAGTCGTTGCGCACCTGCTTGAGTCTGGCGGCCTCCGTGAACCAGGCCTTGAACTCGATCAACGCACCGTGCTCAGCAGTCGCGAAGAATTCTTCGGTCAACTCCTCCAGCTTGGCGAGGCGGTGGGCAAATGGCGTTGTCGGCTGAAGGAGTCCTTTCACGTCGCGCCCGAGGTATGGCCCCATCCAGTTCAACTGAAGGCCCACGTTGAAGTCGAGTTGGGCATGGGCATGCACGAGACGGCCGAGCAGCCCGTAGAAGCGTGAGGTGAACTCGTCTTCGGGCCGAAGCTTGTAGTTCTTGCGGCTGTTCTTCATGCTGCTTGTTGGTCGCCATCGGGCGTCGCCCCGGACACCAGCCTTGACGTCCTGAAGGCGCCGGTCAATCCGGCGACGACGGGCAGTCTGGGCGTCGTATGAGCATGCGGCCGGCGCTGTATGAGTCGCGGAAGAACATGACGAAGCTGATCCCGGAATTGGGAATCACCAGCCGCGGCTTCCAGTAGTACCGGTTTGGCTGCCCATTGGAGAGTATGGGCTCGCTGTACAAAATGGTTCGCCGAAGCTAGTCATAGCGCGGCTAGGCGGCGAATTGCCAAGTTTCTGCATCGTTGTCGAGGTAATCTCGATCAAGAATTCGATGATTCACAAGCTGCGTGCGAATTGTCAGCTCGGAAACTTTGAAATGGTTTGCAACGTCTGCTTGCGCTTCGGCTGAAAAATCGCCTTGAAGATGATTCATTACGGCGCCAAACGGGCTTAGGAGTTCCGCCGCGAAGGAGCGCTGCACCTTCTGCCGATACGTGTAGGCCCTTGTGGCTGGGTGAAGAGTGCCGTCCCCCTCTACCAAAAAGTCACCAAGTAAACGCGCCAACTCAAAACGACGCCCGGTTTTCCACTTGGATCGCAGCAAGACTCGGCCTTCATTTTTTTCTTCTGCAAAAAGGCAAGAAATGCCACTTGAAGTGATGGTCGACCCATCCAATGCGGCTTGGTCAACGGAAATTAATTGAGCTAAGGTTTTGTCAGTGATAGCCGTATCGTCACCCAGTCGCTCTTGCGCGCGAAGTGCCTTGGCCAATCGTTCACCAACGTGCCAGGCAGGTGTGGAACTCAAGCCTAGAGTTGGCTCGTGCGTGCTAGAGAGCCTGACCGCATCGTCAGGCCTAGTTCGATAGCCTACGTTTTTTGCCTCCGCAGCGAGCGCATCAGGCCGGACGACTGCACTATTGCGATTGCTTCCTTGATCAGCTGCCAATTCGTCAATGGCCCCTTCGCCGAACTCCTGCTCACGCACAAAGAAAGCCTCACGAGTACCGTCATCAAGTTCGTCAGGCTGCAGTCCCAACAAGGCTTCCACCTTCCGAACTCTCGCAATATCACTGTCGGCGCGCTCTCGTGCAAGCTCTTCCCACAAGGTATGGAGATTGCTTTCTCGAACGCCGCACGCATCAAGTCGCTCCAAAACCTGAGTTACGAAGGTGTCTATTTCGGTTTCAAAGTCTGACGATGGGAGGATTGCTGCCGAATCGTTGATGTATCTAAACGGAGAGCTGTCCCGATCTTGGCCAGCCCTGGAGATCAAAGCTGTTCTTCGCCCGTCGGAGAATATTGTGATGTTTGGCCAAATGTAACCCCCGCCAATGTTTGCCATGCAGTGGGATAGGTCCCAGTCATTGCTGGACGAGCGAGGCTCCCAACGAAGGCGCCACCAGTTCCACGCAAACCATTCCGCCAATTGATATCCTGACAAGAACGGCGCATTCCTAAGTCGATTGGCCAGCGCGTCGCGTCCTTCTGTGAACCAAATTTCGTTCGCCCGAATACCAATGGCAGCAAAACAGCTGCGCTCTTCTGCTGAACCTTCGCCAAGGGATTCCCACTCGGTGGTTATTTGGAAGCGTCGGCTCATCTTTCTTTCCAGGCTTCTAGCACGCGCTCACGCATGGCATCGTTTCTATCCAGCGGGTACCCATGGTATAGCCAGGGCGTGTTTGCGCTTGTTTTTGCTTCAAAGGGTTCCCCATCTGCAGATACGCTCCAAATATATTTCGGCATATCTTCGGCGGCCAAGACCGTGCTGACCATTCCCTTTTTAATGCCAGACTCCAACAGCGCGATTGCCTCGGCGAGTTTGAATACTCTCTCGGCATCGCATACCGTTGCGGTTCGCCGTGGGTTCGTGCGTTCTAAACCGTAGTCCGCCGGATAGCGTTTGTGGTGCCCGCTCCCGACGTACTTGGCCCGAGCGAACAACGCATTGCGTTGCTCTTCCGGCCAAGCCTCTTGGTCGGAGATGCGCCTAGTGGGATCAAAGCTAGTTCTGCGTGGGGGAGCTCGCATGCTTGGGTCAAATCGAGCCAAAGACTGTTTGTATTGTCGCTGTAGCGTCTAGTCAACGGAAGAACCGGTGGAGAGGCTCGTAAGTCGGCGCGCGCACTCCAGCAAGTTGGCGCTCATGCGCGCCGGTGCTGGAGAAAGACGACGCGGGTTGTCTGGCACCCGGCCTCCCGGCGGCCGTGGACGCGGTGGACGGGTTATCCAGCGCGGTGCAGTTCAACGTCGTCGAGTTCCATACCTGGAACTCGACGACCAGGCGCATCGACGAGCCTGACCGCGTCGTCTTCGATCTCCACCCCGGCGAAAGCGACTACTCGACTGCCAGGTAGCTGGATGGAAGTCTCGTCTCAACGGAGGCAAGTAGGTCGGACGGACGGCAGCCCAATGCTTTGGCGATCTTCAGTAGCACCGTCAGTGATGCTTGTCGCTCGCCGCGCTCCAGATGTCCCATGAAGCCCCGATCCACGTCGGCGACAAGCGCCAGTCCCTCCTGGGTGAGACCTCGCGCGACCCGGAATTCACGCACTGCTTGGCCGAAGGCGGTGGCTGGAATTGGGTCAAACGACGTTGCGCCTGAGGGACGACCGCCTGGGCGCGGCGAGTGTTTTGGCATCCCTCGATGCTTGGTATCTCGCTACAATCAGGCCACTGTTTATAAACAGTTCGGAGGTCTGAAAGATGTCTACTTTCATAGGTGCCACACCTGAGCCTTGGCTGTACCGACCGCTATGTAGGCGCTATGCGGTGGTCGTTTTTAGTGCCGCTTCGCGATTGCGTGTCTTGGATGCTTCGCCAAACCGAAAGATTGGTTGGGCGCTCGGGACGTTGGTCAACGGCGACCGCGAGATCCTGGGCGCGTGGAACTCGAACGACGGGGGCGTGATCCCCGCCGACGTGTTCGGTCTCCTCTATGACCGCGGAGTCGAGTACATCACGTACGCCGTTGGTGATTTGGCGGCGTTGCAGCCCGCGTTTGCCGAGGCGTATCCTCGTGCCGTGCAGTTGCCGTCCAACGAACAGTCGCTCGCTGCCGCGCTGGCGTCAGTGAGGTCAGCGCATCGTCCGGCCATGTCGCGTGTGCTTCGGGCCGCGGTGGCTGATCCCGCAGCCCCTGAGACGGTCTCACCTCCCGAAACTTCAAGCGCTGACTGGCGTGAAAGATACCCAAAGATCCTTGAGCGGTGGGGCGAGGCGGTAGCAGTATTCCAGCCGTTTTTTACGCTCCCCGAACCGTATCGGCAGCTCGTCCGTTCGGTCGACCGATCTGCCATGGACGTGCAGGAGCGCTTGATGCGAGCGATCTATCGACATGGTCCATTCGCCAACGCCAGTGAAGCATTCGCGTTCGTCGCTGCCGCGTTGCAGCGCGCTGACCGACAGCTTGAGCGTGAACGTCAGGCAAGGCGACTTGCGCGCGACACCTGTCCGTCGCCGTCCGGTCGCATGGCGCCGATATCGGGTCGTGCCCTAGGCGCACCTGTGCTGGCCTAGCGGGTATTGCCATGAAGATCGACTGGTTGAAGCTATTCTCCGACGCGAAGGCCGCGCTCCTCAGGCGGGGCCGGACCGAGGCCGACGCAGAGGACTTTCTGCAGGATGCCTTCGTCCGTGTGACCGATTACGCGAAAGAGAACCACGTAGACAATCTGCAGGGCCTCTTCATGAAAACGGCGCTGAACATCTCGATCGACCACCATCGCGAGCGCGAGAGCCGGGGCGATGCGGAGCAGCTAGAGAACGTCGTGCTCATTGATCCCATGCCGAGCGTAGAAGACGCCGTTCTTGGCCGCGAACAGGCCCGCCGCTTCGAAGCTTGCATGGCACGCCTGACCGATCGCACCAGGCAGATGGTGTACGAACACCGCATGGAAGGGCTGAGCTACGAACAGATCGCAGCGCGGCACAAGCTGCACGTCAGCACGGTTCAACACATCGTCTCAAGGGCCATGTTCAAGGTGACGGCCTGGATGCAAGGTTGGTACCCATGAGCATTCCGGGTACGGGTCCTCGCGCGCATCAAAGCCCTGGCGATGAAGCGAGGGTGACGCCTGAGATCGCCGCAGAAGCGGCGGTGTGGATCACAGTGCTGCATGGGCCCGACCGAAATCGGGCCATGGAAGATTCGTTTCGCGAATGGCAGCAGCGCTCTCCGGCGCATCGGGAGGCGTTCGAGAAGACGACGGATGTGTGGGAAGCGATCCCGCGCAGCGAGGGTGCGCGGAAATTCATGTTGGAAAAGGAGCTTCGCGAGGCCGACCCGCGGCGCGGGCGCAGCTTCAGTTGGCGATGGGCCGCGCCTGCGTGCCTGTTGGTGCTTGCTGCCAGCGGAGGGATGCTTGTCCAGTGGCGGGAGCAAGGCGTTTACGCCACAGGCGTTGGGGAAAGCCGCTCCATCCTGCTCGATGACGGCTCGCGAATGCTGATGAACACGGACACGCATCTGCGGGTGGACTTCGACGCCAAGCGGCGCACGGTCGAAGTCCGGGGCGGGGAGGCGTTCTTCGAGGTGGCCAAGGATCCAGCGCGTCCGTTCGTCGTGCGTGTCGGCGCCAGCGAGGTCATCGCCGTGGGCACGGCCTTCTCCGTGCGCTTCCTCGATGGACCCAAGCGGGACGACGCCCTCGTGGTGACGCTTGTGGAGGGGCAGGTGAACGTCCGGCCGAAGGTTGGGGGGGGCTCCCTGTCGCCGAAGGAAGCCGTCACGCTCAAGCCTGGCGATCGGTTGACGCTTGACTACCGACCGAGCACCACCACCCATGCCGTCGAATCAAGGTTGGATCGTCCTAACCTTGAGCGGGCCATGGCCTGGAAGCGCAACGAGATCTCGTTCCAGGCGACGCCTCTGGCGACGGCCGTGGATGAGATCAATCGCTACAGCCGAACACAGATCACGTTGTCAAAGGACATGGGCCTGGAGCAACTCGACGTGAGCGGTGTTTTCAAGACGGGAGACAGCGTCGCTTTTGCCAATGCCGTCGCGATGTTGCATGGACTGAAGGTCCGTGATGTGGATGGACGGCTGGAGCTGCAAAAAAGCGGCTAGGGGAAGCACTGCCTATTCTTCTCTCGACAGACCCGTCATCTAGTTGTCAATCCGACGACAACATAGAAAGGGCACGAGATGCTCACAAAGCCGATAGCCCGGGGCCGTAGACAAGCGAGCTGGCTTCCTGTTCCCCTCGCCATGTCACTGCTCGTGGGTTGTTCATTCGCCGACGCGGCAGAACCCACGCTCGCAGCGCGCTACCAGATCGAGCAGCCTTCCCAGGACATGGGCGACGCCCTGCGGGCGATATCGCGGCTCACCGGCGTGCCGGTGACTTTTGATTCACGGATCGTCGCAGGGCACACCGCGAAGGCAGTTTCGGGGCGGCTCTCTGGCGCTGAGGCCATCGCGGCAGCGGTGAAAGGCACCGGGCTCGAATCCGCGGTGTCGCCAGAGGGCGTAGTGGTTGTGAGGCGGGCAGTGCAACCTGCTGCTGCGCCTACGCCTGGCAGCGGGCCAGCCTTGCTTCGCACCGGCGCTGCGGCGTCACAGTCCGCCGGTGTTCAGGCGTCGGCCGAGGAAGAAGTGGCAGGCAAGCCCGCGTCGACGCCGACGAGCGATCCCGGTGCGGGAGAACCCAGGATCGAGTCGTTCACGCGCGTCGAGGTCACCGGCTCTCGGCTGCGGCGCGTCGATGCGGAAGGACCGGCGCCGGTCAACGTCTACACACGGGACGACATCGCCAAGAGCGGTCAACCCTCGCTGCAGCGGTTCCTGGCCTCACTCACCGAGGTGTCGGCGTCCTCGGGCGAGGGCGGCTTCAGCAACACGCTGGGGCAGGGCACTGTTCAGCTTCGCGGCTTGCCGCTTGGTTCAACGCTCGTTCTCATCAACGGTCGCAAGGTGCAGGGTGTCGGCTCGTCCTCGGGCAATGTGTTCAACCTCAACTTGATCCCCGCGGCTGCCATCGAGCGCGTCGAAGTGGTCCCACAGGGCTCGTCTGCCGTGTACGGTGGCGATGCGCTTGCCGGCGTGGTCAACGTGATTTTGAGGAAGTCGATCAACGGCAAGTCGGTCGACTTGCGTGGCGGCGCGGGGCGTGGCTACAGCGACGGCAGCGTGTCGTTGGCTGCGGGTGGGCAGGACGCTGACAGCCAATACCTGCTGATGGCCGCCTACAGCCGCTCCACGCCGCTGTCCATGAAGCAGCGCGAGTTCTTCCTGGACGGTGACTACACCCGGTTCGGCAGCGACGACGCGCGCCTGAACTACTGCACCCCGGGCACTGTCCGCAGCATCTCCGGCAATCTGCCTGGCCTGAACTCCAACATGGCGGTCATTCCACAGGGAACGACGGGGAAGCCGACGATCGCTGACTTCCAGTCGACGGCTGGGACGCAGAACCTGTGCAACGTCTACACGACCGGTGCCGGTGTCGCGCTGTTCTACGGCTACGAGACGGCTTCCTTGCATGCCCTGGGCGAGCGCAAGCTCTTCGGCAGCTGGTCCGCGTTCACGGAACTCACGTACCTGCGGGACCGCATGAGCGCCGGAGACTTCGGCCTGCGCCTGGGCAACGTCACCGTTCCCGCAGCGAACATCTACAACCCCTTCGGCGTCGACGTGAAGGTCACTGCGGCACTCAGCCCCGACAACGGCACGGAGGGCCTGTCCCGGCAGACCAGCTTCACTCGGGCCTTGGTCGGCGCCAAAGGCGAGCTGGGTGACGGCTGGGATGCTGAGGTGGCGGCCTCGATGTCCGCCGACCGGGGAGGCTCGCAGAGCTGGAACATCAGGTCCAACGCCACCGCTCTGGCCGCGGCCCTCGCGTCGACGAACCCCGCAACCGCGCTGAACCCGTTCACAACGGGGCGAGTGGCGACCGACGCCGTGCTGCGCGGGATCTGGACGGACTCAGTCCGCCGCAGCGCCGGCCGCAAGGACCAAGTCACCGGCCTGGTCCGTGGCACGGTGCTCGACCTCCCGGCAGGGCCCGTCGACGCGATCTTCGGCGCGGAAAGCTCTCGCGACAGCTATGACGTCTCGACCAGCTCCGAAATCCACACCAGACGCAGCAGCTCAGCGGTGTACGGTGAAGCCAGGGCGCCACTGCTGCGTTCCAGCAGCGAAGGGGCAGGCCGATGGGATCTGGCAGCGCTGACCCTCGCGGCCCGGCGTGACCGCTACAGCGACTTTGGCTCAGCCAACACCTTCCAGGGCGGACTTGAGCTGCGGCCGCTGCGGAGCCTGTTGATTCGCGCGTCCGCTGCCACGTCCTTCAAACCCCCGACGATGCTGCAGACCCATGTGAGCGAGATGTCCTACGACGCCTCGCTTTACGGCCTGGTCGACCCTGCACGTGGCGGGGAAGCCATCACGTCCGGCACGATTCTGAGGACGACGAATCCTGACCTGCAACCCGAGCACGGGAAGTCACGTGGCGTCGGCGCGGTCTGGGAGCCAGAAGGCGGCTTGGGCACGCGCATCGGTCTCACGTACTGGCAGATGCGTATCCGCGACATGATTGCACTGCAGGGTATCCAAGCCGCACTGGACAACGAAGCGCTGTTTCCCGGCCTGATCACGCGGGGGCCATCAGTGAACGGTCAACCCGGGGTGGTGACAAGCATCAAGAACACTGAGGTCAACTTCGGTCGCCTGGATACCTCGGGCATGGACCTGGACATGGCGTATGTCTGGAGCACCCAGGCCGGCAAGGTCACGGTGTCTGGTGGTGCCACGCACACCAGCAAGTACGCCGTGCAACTGGCGCCTGGTGGGGCTGTCGTTGATCGGCTGGGCCGGCGCTTCAGCGACTACTGGTCGCCGCGCTGGAAGGGACGGCTGGCCGTTGGCCTCGATCAGGGGGCCTGGAACGTGGGCCTGACGAGCCGCTACCTTGGCGGTTACAAGGACATCGGCACGAGTGAACGCAGCCTGGGCAATTTCTGGCTGCATGACCTGAGCGGTACGTTGAATCTGAAGAAGCTGTGGCCCGGCCTGCTGCCCGGGTTCAAGACGGCATCGCTGGGCGCCAGCATTGCGAACCTTGCCAATCGCGAGCCCCAGTTCGCTGAAGGCGCGCCGTACTACGACAACACGCAGGCGGACTGGCATGGTCGGTATGCCAGCGTGCGGCTGTCGCTGGACTGGTAGTCCGTCGACCTCGGCGCGGCATCGCCGCGCTTCCCTGATACGAGATCCCTCCCTTGGCGGCCTCTGCCTCACAGCGGGGTGGCGGGCCGCGCTTTTCTTGAAGCATCAATATGCGTTTCTTTGTCATCGCAACCCTGTCGGCCCTGGCCATGGCGTTGCTCTCTCCTGCGATACATGCGGCCGACGGGCCATCCGTCCGCGACATTGTCGAGTTCACGAACGTGGTCCTGCCGCATGCACACGACGCCGAGGGCATGCGGCGGCAGACGTCACCCGATGGCACGCGTGCATTCATCGTCACCCGCAAGGGCAACGTGGCTGCGGACGTCAACCACTACGAGATCGTGGTGCTCGACCTGACGGCCCAGCGCCTGGCCGAGCGCCGTCCGGCGAAGCCGGAGGTCGTTTATGCCTTCGACGCCGGGATGGACAACAACGCTGCCGATCCCGCCCTGGCACAAGTCGAGTGGTCAGACGACCGCACTTTGGTATTCCGCGCCAAGATCAAGGACGACATCTTCCAGGTCTACCAGCTGGATCTCCCGACGCGCGCCGTCGTGCAGCTGACCCGCTCAGCGACACCGGTGGTGTCGTTTGCCGTGTCGCGCGATTCGAAGCGGCTGGTCTACGCCGCACAGGTCGCCAATCCACCGATGAAGGAGGGTGCGCACAGCATCGTCGTCGGCAACCAGTCCTTTTGGAGTGTCATGTTCGGACAGCAGCACCTGGGATCGCAGTCCCGCAAGTACCGCTTCTATGTGCAAGACGTGCGAGATGGCCAGCGCCCACGACCGCTGGGTGACGCCTTCTTCGAGGGCAACTCGGCGATTCCTGTCGTCAGCATCTCACCGGACGGTGAATGGGCTGCGCTTCCGAAGTACGAGCGCGAGCGGACGCTGGCATGGACCCGCCAGTACCCGGGCCTGGCGGAGCGGGTCAAACAGAGCGGACCGGCGGTGCACCGGGACCCGCTCGGCTACTTCAGTGGCACCACGGCCTTCACTGCGCGCCGGATGACCGTCTGGCGCCTGGATGACGGGCATGAGCAGACCATCGTCGATGCGCCCGACGACTCCGAGATGGCGGGAGGGCAGTTCCGGCTCGATCGAGTCTGGCAGCGCGCGGGGAAGTCTCTGGTGCTGGCCGGCACGTACCTGCCGGCTGACGAGTACAAGACTACGGCAGCGGCCCATGTCATCGAGTACTGGCCAGCAACGGGTGCCTGGAAGATCGTTGCTCGGCTCAATGGCCGCCTTCAAAGTGCGGTGGGCGTCGAAGGGCTGGTGGAGATTGACGATGGCGGCAGGCGGCGGCAATTCAGGCGGACCGAGACCGACGCTTGGATCGAAGTGGCGCCGGTCGAACTGGCGTCGAAGTCCCCCTGGCGTATGGACGTCAAGGAAGGTTTGAACGAGCCTCCCGACGTCTTCGCTGTCGGGCCGCAGAACCAGGCCATCCGCCTGACGACGCTCAACCCGCAGTTCGATCCCAAGTCTTGGGGCACGGTGGCCAACTACACCTGGCAGGACGCCAAAGGTCGGTCCTGGCGCGGCGGGCTGTTGGCTCCCGCCGATGCTCCCCCGGGCAAGCGGCTCCCTCTTGTCATCCAGAGCTACGGCTACTACCCGGAGAACTTCTTTCTCGACGGCCCGAACTCCTCGGTCCGTGGCGGCAAGAGCGCGTTCCCCGGGCGTGCCTTCATTCGCGAGGGCGTGATGACACTCGTGATGTCCATGAGCCCTGTGGGCCATGTGGGCAGGGATGCTGCCGATCAGCTGCGATTGTTCAACGAAGGTGTGCGAGGTGCGGTCGATACGCTGGTCAAGGCGGGCAAGGTCGATCCCGCACGGGTCGGCATCATGGGCTGGAGCACCACGGGTGAAAAGGTGCTGAACCTCGTGACGTTCTCCGACCTCCCGATTCGCGCTGCCACTGTGGCGGATGGTGATGCCAACACCTTGTTCTCGTACACCCTGACCTACGGACGCTCTGACTCGACGTGGGCCCACAAGGAAAACCTGAATCACGGACTGCTGAGTAGCGCCAATCAAGCGAACTGGGTCGGTGCCGATCCTTCGCTGAACACAACGTGCGTCAAGACAGCATTGCGCATCGAGACCTACGGCAGGCTGGTGAAGAACAACTGGGACATCTACGCGCTGCTGCGGCGACAGTACAAGCCGGTGGAGATGGTGGTGTTTCCCGGCGGTACCCATGTCCTCTCGACCCCGAGCGAGCGCATGGTGTCGTTGCAAGGCAATGTCGACTGGTTCAAGTTCTGGCTGAAGAATGAGCGTCGGTCAGCGCCGTTGCTCAGCCCGGAAACGCCAGCTTCTCTCAAGGCGCAGTACGACGCGTGGCAGCAGATGGCGGAGTTGAAGCGCGCTGACGACTCCCGCCCACGTTGCACACTGAAGACCCTGGGCTGAGCGGCGCTTCAGGATGCGCTGTGGAGCTGCTGTTGCCACAGTCGGCAGTACATGCCGTCGCGTGCCAGCAGCTCGCGATGACGACCGCGCTCTCGGATGCGCCCGTGGTCCAGCACGATGATCTCGTCGGCGTGCGCCACGCTCGCCAGCCGGTGCGCGACGACGATGGTTGTGCATCCCAGGCTCGCCTCACGCAGGTTGCGCAAGACTTCGGTTTCCGTGCCGCTGTCCAGCATCGACGTGGGCTCGTCTAGCAGCAGAATCTTTGGTTGTCTGATCAGTGCCCTGGCAATGGCCAGGCGCTGACGTTCGCCACCGGACAGCTTCAGGCCGCGTTCGCCGATCAGCGTCTCGTAGCGGTCGGGCATGGACTCAATAAGCTCGTGGAGCTGGGCGCCGCGAGCTGCCTGCTCGATTTGGGCGGTCGTGGCGTTCGGCAGTCCGAGCGCGATGTTGGTCGCGATGGACGCATGGAGCAAGGTCGTGTCCTGCGGCACCACGCCGATCCGGGATCGAAGTTCGTCGATGGACTGCGTGGCGATCGGGCAGCCAGCTATCAGGATGCGTCCGTGCTGGGGCGAGTACAGCCTCAACAACAACTTGATCAGGGATGACTTTCCCGAACCACTGGGACCGACGATCGCGGTGGTCGTGCCGGCCGCGATGTCGAGGTCCAAGGCGTGGATCACTGGCTGTGCCCGGTCGTAGCCGAAGGTCAGTCGCTCAAATCGGATGGACGGTGCCCGAGCCAGGCAGGCTCTTGCCTCCTTGACGTGACCCGGCGGCTGGAGCTGCTCGTCGACAGGCTCGCGAAGAAGGTCCAGCAACGGTTGCATGAATCCGAGTGAACGGGACAGGTCCCTGGCCGCTGCCCCCAGGGTTTCCAGGGGCCTCACCATCTGCAGCAGGTAGACGCTGCTCAGCACGAAGCCGCCCACGCTCAAAGTGCCGCGAGCCACGCCATCTGACGTGATCGCAAAACAGCCCGCCAGCGAAGTGGCAAACACCGCTGTCGCTGCAACGGATGTGCGCGTGGTCGTCAGGAAATAGCCGTGCCAGCGGTGGACCAGCGCCGACGAGACGGTTTCCAACGTCCGCTGGGCTTGAGCTACTGCGTTGAAGCAGCGCAGCGTCTCGACGCTGTTCAGGCCATCTGCCAGTTGCCCATGAACGGACAGGCTCGCTGCGGTGACTGCCTCAGCGTGCTGGTTCAGCCGAACCGCCCCCAGCGTGAACAGCGTCAGGTACATCGCGGCCGTGATTGCGAACAGTAGCACCAGAGCGGGCTGCTCAAGCCGGCACAGCACCCATGCCATCACTCCAAGTTCCGCGACGACGGGGACAATGCTGTTGCACACATGACCCACGACCAACTGTGTGCCGGCAGCCGCCAGATCCAGGCTGTGCAGCACCTCGCCGCTGCGGCGTTGCAGCAGGGTGGCGAGCGGCAGGTGCAGCAGGTGGCCGAAGAATCGGCGGCGCAGTGCTGCGATCAGTCGCTGGTCGACCGCGCTGACCAGCAGTGGTCGGCAGTCACCGACCAGGCGCGTGCCGCACAGCGCGATCATGTAGAGCGCGCCTTCGGCGAGCACGCTGGTGCTCGCCGAGGTGCTCTTTTGAGCTGACGCTGCGACCGCATCGACCAAATGCTTCAGTGCGAGCGGCGTGATCGCCGAGAGGGCGCCGCCGATGATGACCGTCGTTGTGGTGGCAAGCATGTACAGCCGCAGCCTGCGATCCGTCAGCTCCTGGATGAGACGCAGGATGGCCGCGATGCCGTGCAGTCGAGGCATGGTCGAACTGCCCGCTCAGCGATCGGCGCCTTGAGAGCCGCGCTGGACGCTGCCGAGCCAGGCTTCCATGGCCACGCAGGCATGGACTTCGCCGATGTAGGCGTCGTGCGTCGATGTGCGGCCCGCCAGCGCTGATTCCATGCGCTGCTTGTTTACCAGGCCGCGACGTACCAACTGCCCATCGAGCAGAATCTCCTTCACCAAGGACAGGTTTCGCTGCAGGACCGTCGTTGCGTGGTCGTCCGTGCTGCCTTTGGAGCGTCGCGTAGCGATTTCGGCCGGCATCTGATCCGCGAAGGCGTTGCGGGCCAGCGCGCGGCCTTGGCCGCCGCGTGTGAGCAGGTAGGTCGGCAGCGACAGGCATAACTCCAGCAGCGGCTGCGACATCAACGGCGTGAGGCTGTCGAGGGGCCTTCGCGGGGTGTATGGATTCTGATGATCGAAGGGACAGATCAACGCCCGTAGGTGGTTAAGCTTGCCGATGGGCAGGTCACCAGCGGCCATCAAGTCGGGATTCACGAAGCGACTGGCCATGCGCATTGCGGCATCGCACGCTTCACGCGTCACCAGCGCGGCGAACTGGCCTGTGCCGTCGATCGGATCGTGCCGCGCGAAGCGATCCCGGAACGCCAGCTGCAGGGCTCGCCAGAAGGACACCCGCCCCAGCCGAGCTGCGTCGAGGGCTGCCTCCGGGAATCCACGATCCAGGCCACGCAGCTGCAGGTAGTCCGCTGCAGACCAGGTGTTGCGGACTTCCTGAAAGAGCTGGTCGCCACCGGCGCCGGTGAACAGAGCGGATGCGCCATGGGCCTGGGCCTCTTGCAGATCCATGGGATCAGATCCCATTCGACCGAGATAGCTGCTCGGGATCGGGGTGCGCGCGGGATGCAGAACCTCCTCCAGGCAAAAGTTGCCGTTGCGCTGACGCTCGATGAGAAGGCAGCCGGCGCGCGATGCTGCCAGGCGGGCGTAGCTGCGTTCATCGCCGTCCGCGCCGTCCGAGAAATAGTTCAGGCAGACAACGCAGGTGTCCGGCCTTGGCCTGCATAGCGCTGCGAGGACGACGGCCGAGTCGAAGCCCCCGGACAGTCTCAGCACGATCTTGTCGTAGCAAGACGCCCACGCGCGCACGCAATTCAGCGTGATGTCGCGCAGACGCTCGGCCGCTTCATCGGGCTCTAGATCGGCGGGGCGGCGCGCGACATCTGCGGCACTCCACAACGCTTGCGATTGCCTCGTTCCAGGGGTGAGCGTCGTCAGCTCACCGGGCAGGACCTGACTGATACCCTGCAGTGCGGTTTCACGAGCGGTGAGCTGTCGCATCGCCAGCATCGCGGCGACGCCATCCCAGCTCACCGCTGGCGACGGCAGCCGGAGCAGCTCAAGCACGTCCTCCAGCCAGGCGAAGGCGATCGACACACCTTCGGCCTCCATTCGATAGCAGGGGAGGGTGCCCGTAGGATCCCGGAGCACACGGCACATGCCGGTCCAGGACGGCAGGACTGCAACCCAGCGTCCCCAGAACCGCTGGATGAGCGCCACGCCATCCGATTCCGTGATCGCCTGGCCCTCACTATCGGTGAGCTTGACGTCGCACGTGTCCGCGTCCGAGCCGGCGGATCTGCGAAAGAGGCGCCCGAGTACAACACCCTGGCCGGAGGGCAGGGCGTAGATGCCATGGGTGCCAGGTCTCATGCCAGCCGCTTAGACCCGTTGCCCGGATGTCGCGAACACCGAGCTCCACGCCGGCTGTGCGTTCAGGCGGTCCTGAAACCGGCGAGCTGCCTCTACCTGCGCGTCGTTGCCCGAGTTCCAGCTGAGACAGATGTAGCTGAACATGGCGATTCAGACTACGAGGATTGGGGTGTACGCCCGCACGTTCTCGTGGAGGTCGTTGAGCACCAGGTGCTGCGCCTGCACCCAAGAGTGCGCTGCAAAGGGGCGGGTGCGAACGCCAATCACCCAGCGTGGATAGATGCGTTCCGTCGCGAGGAAATGTAGAAGCGTCAGAGAATCATGCAGGCATTGGTCCTGGGAGCTGATCGCAAACGGACGCATCCTCAGGTACCAGCTGCTGGCGCACCTGAGGGTCTCCGATGGCTCGTCGGCAATCGACCCGGAGCCACGCCGCATGCCGCAGAGTGTTGCCGCGATTCCGGCCAGACTGCGCCGCTTCAACCAGCGCGAAGCGACGAAGGTGGCGCAGCAGATGGCCGCCATCCGCCGCCATTGAACGCCTCGCCATTGCTGGAGGTCTGATGTGGCAAGGGTCTCCGACGCTTCTTCCAGCGGATCGCGCTTGCACGGCGTGGTGGGCGTATCTACCAGCAGGCCGGCATTCTGAAGCTTGCCCACCCATGATTCGACGGCAGAGCTGGCTGGGGCTTCGCAATCTTGCAGGTCGGCTGTCGGCCAGTCGGCGACCCAATGTGCCGCGGCCGACGCTTGCGGTCCTGCGACACCGATGTACCGGTCGTGATGAAGATCAAGGAGGATCACCTGGCCGTCGACATGGCACGCACGTACGTGATCGGCAAGGCGATATTGCGGTTGGGGCGGTGCTGTCCGGGCCATGATGATCCTCTCGCGGCGTGTCGCCGGCTAGGCGCGCGCGCCGCTCATGCGTCTGGGGTCAGACAGCCTGGCGGTAGAACGACGACCCCTCGTCTTCCAGGCGGGGGCCCTTGATGTCGCCCTTGGTCTCTTCCTTCGCGTCGCCCAGGTCGACGATCTCCAGTTGCAGTTCTTCGTTCATGACAATCTCCTTCAGTTGAGTTGAGAACACGAATGCCGTTGGTTTGCACCTCGGGCGAGCCAAAGATAGCGACGTCGATTTCGCGCTCAAAGCAGTTTTTGAGGCGCCTGTTTGGCGTTCGGTGGGCTGCCATCGAGCGAATGCCGCGCCCGTGCTGACGATCCGGCTGGTCAGCGCGAGCGCTTCACGTTCGGAAGCACGTGCTGTCTGTTCGGAGTGGCAATTAGGTTTTTGGCAGTCCGAAAGAAACGACTGCGACTCGAAACTAGGGGGGGAAATTTTCAGACCCCACTCGTCATTGAGTCATGGATCAGTCCATCTTCAACGGCGAGCGGGCTCGGGTCTGGCATGTCAGCTGGCAGCTGACGTTCGGACGGGACCTGCTGCGATGGCCCTCGCTGGCCGATCGAATCGTGGGGCGCCTCATTTCGGCGAATGACAGCGAGGGCCGCGCGCTGCTGTTTTACCTGGTGCTGCCAAGCGAGATCCATGTGATCTCCAGGATGCGTCCCGGTGATCCGCCGTCGTCGCTCGCTGCCGGCGTGGCCAACGTGATCGGCAAGTGGGTTCGTCAGGCGGACGGTCTGCTGGGGCCGGTGTTTGTCGCGCCTTTCCGCTCGGAAGCGATTGGCGATCTCGAATCTCTCTGCCGGGACTTTCGTATGCTGGCGTGGAGGCCTGTGTCGACCGGGCTACGCGATGGGCCGACGAACTATGCTTTCAGCGCGTTGAGGATTCTTCTTGGATTGAACCTGCCGGGTGGATTTCGGACCGGGCCGCTGTTTGAAATGCTCGGAAGCAAGGTACCGCAAGACCGTGCCCTGATCCGACGCGTGATGGCGGAGCCGCCGGCGGAGCTTGATGTGCTGCAGTGGGAGTTGGCCAAGGATCTGGTGCCTGCCAGGGGCACTCTCGGGCCCGGCGGCATGATGACCAGGCATGTGCAGGGCCCTGCAGCGGCTCTGGTCGCTGCCAGCAAGGACAAGAGCATCGACGGCGCGCTCAGAATCCTGGCGCGCTGGGTGGAGGTCAAGCTGGGGCTGCAGGGCGGCCACGGGTTGTCGTCCAACGGTGGACCGGAAGGCGCTCGTGGCAGGGCCTTGGTTGGTGGCCTCGCTCTGAAGTTGGGCCTGTGTTCCGCATCGTCAGTCGCCCGCCACTTCGGCCGGGCGAAGGCGACGCTCAGCGAGCAGATGGCCGCCAGCGGAAAGCGTGCGGCCGACCAGGCGATTCTCACCATTCCTATGCAACAGATCGCTAGGGAAGCGATCGCGATCGCGCTACATGCGAGGGATGCAGGTGCGGGCTAGCAATGGTGCTGTGCGCCGTAAGCGGCCG
>Ga0114942_1000165_pt1 | contig 18166 bp, 17 predicted proteins | sample LowerColdCreek_FD_88674 | JGI IMG/M metagenome (GOLD analysis project Ga0114942, IMG submission 88674) | Groundwater microbial communities from Cold Creek, Nevada to study Microbial Dark Matter (Phase II) - Lower Cold Creek | ecosystem: Environmental > Aquatic > Deep subsurface > Groundwater ... | reverse complement strand
TGGCCGCATCGCGGCGGCCCCGTTTGTTAAGCGGGCGTTCCATATCTGTGAGGGTAGGGTCTTTCCAGGAGGATTTGGCATGGCGTAGTAGTGTCAGGGTGCGCTCACTCATAGCGTGGATCTCACTTGATCATCAATGCTCCGCATGGTTTCTGCCAGTATTAGGGTGCGCAAGAACGTGTTCATGTAGAGCCAACCCTGTTGGCCAGTACCATGCCTAGCAGCATAGCGGTCATGAATACTGCGGTTTTCAAGTCCAGATACAGCAGTGCGGAGAGCGCTGGGCCGGGGCAGTAGCCGTAGATGCCCCAGCCGATGCCAAAGATAGCTGCACCGCCGAGCAGGCGACTGTCGATCGCCTTGTTGACAGGTAGCGAGAAGCTCGCCGACAGTAACGGCTTCGCGCGCCGCAGGACCAGGCGGAATGCCAATAGCGTGACGCAGACGGCGCCGCCCATCACAAAGGCCAGGTCCGGTATCCAGTTGCCGGACACATCCAGGAAACCAAGAACCTTCGCCGTGTCCGTCATACCCGAAACAGCCAGGCCGACACCAAACATCAGACCACACAGCAGAGCGATCACGTTTTTCATTTACAGACCTCCCAGTACATGGCGTACAACATAGACGGTGGCAATACCTGTGGCCATGAACGTCACCGTGGCGATAATGGAGCGTGGTGAAAGGCGGCCAATACCGCACACCCCGTGGCCGCTGGTACAGCCTGAACCCAGCTTGACGCCAAAACCCACCAGCAGTCCTCCAACGACGGCGTGCCACCACTGCAGAGAACTTGGCGCTGGGTAAGGCGTGCCTGTTGCGGTGTGATACAGCAGAGGCCCGACCAGCAGGCCGAGGATAAACAGCCAGCGCCAGCTGTTGTCGGGTGCAGCGGACACTGCGCCCCAGATGATGCCGCTGATGCCGGCGATGCGGCCCAAAAGCAACAGCAGGGCAACGGCAGAGGTGCCTATCAGTAGCCCGCCGATCAGCGGTGTGGTGTAATTTAGCATCGGGTCTCCTCCTGTATTCCCTTAATTAGCGATTTTCAGAGCGGTTCAGGACGAACAGTCCGGCTGCGTATGCCAAGCCAACTGCTCGACAGCCAGGGCAATGTTAATGCATTTCTTTGGAATCTGTCGCGTTACGACAGTTATGCCATGATGCGTGGCATCGAGCAGGCCAAGCGCCGCGGCTTTGCTACGAGCAGCCTGATCTTTCCAGAGCATAAATAAACACCCGTCTGGCAAAGTGCTGGTTTATAGTTGGCGTTTGAAATAGGTGTTTTTCTGGATTTGCAATGGCGTTCCCCGATCACCGTACAGCTGTGCATGACGATATTGGCCTGGACCGCGAGCGGCTTAAAGACCTACGCAGTCGCTTGCAGCACGCCATTGATAAGGGCCCTCTGCCGTCCATCCAGATTGCGCTGGCCAGAAACGGCAAACTGGCACTATTCGAAACCTTTGGCGCGGCGGACAACAGTACGCGCTACAACATTTTTTCTTGCACCAAGCCGGTAGTGGCGTCCGCTATCTGGCGCCTGATGGGGGAGGGTTTGATTGCCATCGACCGACCCGTCGCCGACTATATCAAGGCCTTTTCTGCCAACGGCAAACAGGCGGTGACGGTAGAGCAGGTGCTGTGCCACACGGCGGGCCTGCCCCGTGCTCCGATGGCCGCACCCGACTGGTGGACACATGAAGCGCGGCTGGAGCGTATGCGTCAGTGGCGCCTGAACTGGGCGCCTGGAACTCGAATGGAGTACCACCCGCTCTCTGCGCACTGGGTACTGGCGGCGTTGATTGAATGCGTCACAGGCAGGGATTATCGGGAGTATATCCAGTCGGGCATCATTGAGCCTCTGGGCCTTAACCGCCTGCGCCTGGGTGTGCTGCTGGCTGAGCAGGGAGATATCGCCACGCTACGGCAGGTGGGTGAGCCGCCAGCTGCACAGGAACTCAAACAACTTTTTGGTGCCGATATTGAGTGGCCCAATACAGTGGATGACTCCCTGTTGCAGTTCAACGAACCCCAGGTGCGCGCCCTGGGTATACCCGGCGGCGGGGCAGTCTCCACTGCTGCGGATATGGCGTTGTTTTACCAGGGCCTGCTACGTAATCCGGGTGAGCTGTGGTCGCCACCAATACTGGCAGATGCGATAGGCAGGGTGCGTGTCGATTTCCACGACCCCATCACCGGAGCGCCGGCCAATCGCGGTCTCGGTGTAGTCATCGCCGGTAGCGGCAAATACCTGCCCTACAGAGGTATGGGAGCGAATGTATCCTCGCAGGCCTTCGGGCATCAGGGTGTCGGCGGACAGGTGGCCTGGGCCGACCCGGTCAGCGGTATTTCATTTTGCCTGTTGACCAACGGTCTGGATGCGAACCCGCTGCGCAGTGCACAATTATGCGCGGCGAGCAGCAATCGGGCCGGGGCCTGTTGGGCAAAACAACAATGAGAACCAGAAGCGTATGACCACGCGAAAACCACCTGGCAAAAGTTTCGAGCAAGTACGCGCCGAGCAACTGGAATACAATGCGCGGCGTGAACGTGGTTATCGGGAGCGCGCCCTCAAGCTGTACCCGTGGATTTGTGGCCGTTGTGCGCGGGAGTTTGAGCGCAAAAATCTGTCCGAGATGACCGTGCACCACCGGGATCACAATCATGACAACAACCCCAACGACGGCAGCAACTGGGAGCTGCTGTGCATATATTGTCATGATGAAGAACACACCAAGTTCGAGAATCTCGTGCGCTATGGCAGTACCACCGATAAGGTGCGAACTGCAGCCACCTACAATCCATTTGCGGATTTAAAAGCGAAAATGGCAGACAAGGAGTAAGCCGCGAGTCGTGGCTTAACGCGGTTTGCGCGCTATGACAACACAGCTCACCGAAAGTTGGTCTTTCGCCGCTTTGGCAAGGCTGATACCCTGCATCGCGAATGCGTCCGATGTGACGACTTCGAGCCCTGCGGAGCGTACGACATCGCACACATGTTCGGGCGAGGTGAACAGGTAGATGTGATCGGGCGCGGGACTATTGGCAGGAACATTTACCCATATCTGGCCGTTGGACTTGAGCCACGCCGCTGCCGCGCGCAGCGCCTCGACCGGATTCTCGAGATGTTCGAGGATCTCGCTCATCACTATGCTGTCGAAATTGCCGCCGGCATCGGCGCCACCGGCATCGAACAAATTCTGAAGGATCAGCGAAACCGGCTGGTTGACGCCCAACGTCGCAAGCGCGTGGCGAGTGTTGGCGATGCTTGTCGGACTGACATCCCATGCCGTCAACGAACTGACTGCGGCGCTGCTTGCGGCGAAATAGAGGAAGATGCCGTGCCCTGGCCCTATCTCAAGATGCGCACTGCCGTTCTTGAGCGTAGGAAGATAGGTGCGGACAAAATTGGCCATCGCTGCAGTATGGTTCGCCCACATCGCGTTGGACATAAGCAGTCCATTCATGTACCGACTCATGAACTCGGCGTTGGCATAGCATTCACGATTGGCGTCCTCAAACCTGGTCAGCCGGTAGCTGCCATTGCGGCGGAAGTAAAGTTCTTCAGGCGGGACAATGTCTTCGCACAGGAAGCGATAATCGGCACACAATGCTTCGATGCCGCCTTTGATACCAACTGAAAGCTTGCCGATGATGATCGCCACTTCCTCGGCGATTTCCATGTTGGAGGTGTTCCGGCCCGCGAAGCTCTTGGCAAGATAGGTGACGTGGTCAGGCCACTGTTCGCCAATACTTGCCACTAGCGATGCCAACTGCGGATAGGTCCGAGCATCGATCATTATGCAGTCTTTCCTGAATGGGTTGCGGCTACGGTAGATACACGATCGTAGATGTGACTGTGATGCGGCGCTTCGATCAGCTCAATGATGAAATTGAGAGGTGTTACAAAAAACTGGATGCGCGCACCGCCATAGGCTATCGCCACATTGGGTGGGCCCGTCGGCACGCTGTCGCAGCGTAATAGATGCTCGGCACCGGCTTCGAGGCCGGCAACCAAATAGGCAACGTGGTTGAGGATTCCATGGCCCGAGGTCAGTGCCGCAAACACCGGGCTGTTTTTATCGATAGGCTGCAGAAGCTCATAGACCATGCCGCTGCGATCGCAGCCGAATTGCAGGTGTACGCCATTGACGGGATCGGTAATCGGGGGCGTCCAGTTGGTGATGCCCAGCGTTTCCGACAGCACTGCGTGGGCCTTGTCGAGTTTTTTGACCACCATGCCGAGATGATCAAATTTCCAACCAAGGGGAATGTTCGTGTTGGAACTATCCACCATCGATGCTTTCCGTCATCGCCGCTCTTTCGAATAGGGCCTTCAATTTTTTAGACTGGTCTGGATTTTCGTGATGAAATTGCCGCTTTTTCTGTTTTTGCATATCCAACACTGCATCGATGTTGTCCGAAGTTAGCATAACGCCTGTGCCATCGCTGCCTAGATACACCTGATCAAGAACATGATCACCGGTAGTTTTAGTAAAATGCACAGGGTCAGAGTACCACTTCATACGCATTGTATTGTCTTCCTTGGGAGGAACCCTCTCAGTTGTTATTTCCGAAAAGTAGGCAAAATCCCATACCGGGAAAGGCGTTTTTCCATACTCCTTAGCAACTCTCTCATTAATCTTGACCAATTCTCGCTTCCACTCTGTAAACATCCCCCCAATCTGCAAAAAGTCCATCGCTTCAATAAAGTAAATGTGAGTAGGCGACAAAACTAAGTTTACTTCGATGTTTTTGCGATAGGCATCCTCTAGCAGTCGCTCATAATACTCAAATGCACGCGATAGGCTGCCATCCTCGCGATAGATCGAAATTACCTCGGTCGATGAACTATTCTTGAACCAGCGATTAATCGATGAAGCTGCAATTTCGCGAAATTTCTCGCCTTGGTTCACTTCAGCAATTGGCGGCAATTCACTCCAACTCCCGCGGCTAGTCAAGTACACTCCAGCGGCGGAACTTTGCCGATTCAGGGTTGAGCGCGAATCCCGAATGGCCTGGGTAGACAGCAGGAATTGCGGTATCTGCGTTATTTCCCTGAATACGGCACGCCAGTTTCGACTGCCATCCTCATTTACACTAATCAAGCTTTCAAATGAAATATTGGCCAGGCTTGCGTCATTGCGGACAACATTTATGTCGCCTTCATCAAAAGCCAGTATGCTTAAATCCAAAAAGACATTCTGCAGATCAGACTCAAACATCGTATGCTGAAACGCTCTGTACATCATATACATGGATGCACCAGCGATGCCGAAGTTATAGACCGATTTATCGGAGAAATAGGGATGACTTTCGACGTAACCCTGTCCCGCCGCAGACATTCCGAGAATGACGGTATCTGGCTTCAAATCACTCACGCGATAAGGCTTAATAATTCGTTCTTTTAAAAAAATTTTTGGCTTTATCCTGTTAAAACTATAGGTCCTATCCGGAGAGTAAACCCCATAGGGGTCCAAAATATAGTTGAAGCCGGCCACCCCTAGCATCAAGGTAAAAATAACTGCAAATTGAATTTTCAGATACACTTGCTACGCTCTAGAACTGTAAATAGATAAATTCGACTTTGGGTTGCATAAGTAATACCGCGACAAAAAAAAGTACTCCAAGAAAAATCGCCCAGGCACTATTCTCATGCCACGTAAACCTTGTCAGTGATATTCTTGAGCGCTCCAGGCTCTTGTCGGCAAGCTTCGGCCTGTACTTATGGAACAACTGCTCCGTATTTGGCAGGGTCAGTACCAGTAAATAAAGCAACATAATACCTACACACAAAACTACAGGCGCATCGAAACCCTGTAGGGCAGCGGAAAAGTTCAACATCGATTCGTACATTATGGAAGCGGCAGTTAAATTGGGGGCGCGGAACAGGACAACTCCCCATACCCAGACGATCAACGTCAGGAACACCCCAAGTACGGTTGGCATTTTCAGCTTCAACCCCATGGCACGCCTCAGCTCCTGCCACAGGACGTGGACGCTCATCAATACGCCGTGAAACAGCCCAAACAGCACAAAAGTCCACCCCGCGCCGTGCCAGAGGCCGACTACAGCGAGCGCAGTTATCAACGGCAAAACATTCGCCAAGACAATCATCAGCCATCGATTGGAACTGAGATCCAATGAGAGACGCGCGAGCCTGAGACTGAGAGGAGTAAAAATGAATTCTGTAATAAGGCGGGTCAAGGTCATGTGCCACCGACGCCACAACTCGGTGATGGAGTCCGCCTTGTAGGGCGAGTAAAAGTTGGCTGGCAGATGTATGCCGAACATCAGGGCAGCACCTATCGCCATATCCGTGTATCCGGAAAAATCGAAATAGACCTGCAGCGCATAGGCAAAAGCTGCTAGCCATGACATATAGAATCCTGGGTCGTGGCCTGCAGCAGCCTGAGAAAATGCCGGGGCTACAACCAAGGCAAGCCCGTCAGCAATAATGACCTTCTTAAACAGTCCAATTGTGAAGATTCCCAAACCCACTGCTATATTATGCGGCACAAACCGATAGATGCTGGAATCTAGTATCTGCGGCATCATATCTTTTTGCCGCACGATGGGACCGGTAACCACTTTTGGAAAAAACGTCACGAAGAGGCAGTAGCGCATGAAGCCTCCGGGCGCTGCATCCTGCTTATGGGAATCCACCAGATAGGCGATCTGCTGGAAGGTGAAGAAGGATATTCCCAAGGGCAGTATGATTTTACCTACATGGAAATCCGCGCCGATAAGGTTGCCGGCAATGTCGGCGAAGAATCCCGCATATTTGAAATATCCCAATAAAAGCAGATTACAAATAACACCGATTGCGAGCACGTAACCGGCAACACGCCTGTCTTCCGCCGTTTGCAAATAGGATCCAAAAAGATAATTGACCGCCACGGAACCCAGCAGCAAGGGTACAAAGATCGGATCCCACCAGCCATAGAACACGAGGGACAGCAGTACCAACCAGGTTATTGCTACTATCTCCCCGCCCAGTCGTGCGAGCACGAAAAATCCTGCAACAGCAATCGGGAGAAAAAGAAAGATATAGAGATGGGAATTAAAGAACATTGACTCTGTCTTCTACTTTTCCACTCTTATAAAGACTTCGTGATCTTGATAGTCGTTTACTTGCAAGGTCCACCGGATCTCTTTCGCCTCGGAAGACGTGCCCGATCTGAGAAAGCCAAGGTCGGCATACAAATTTTCCACTATGGCATTTCTGTTTGTTGGGATGTAGCTTGCGTTGATTGCGGTTATGCGACGCTGCCGTGCAATGACTATTAATTCATTCATCAGGCAATATTCGACCTGGCGATTGAGGACGCGACAACTCATGAGCCAGCTGTCTATTGTCATCTCGGTCCCCACTTCGTGTGCAATGATCACCGCGATCATGCCGTTTTCACCGTAGATGTCAGTCAACCTGGCCTGCACGGTGATACAGGAAGGGTCCGCCATCATTGCGGTAACGGCCCCCTGATCATAACGTCGGGTAGTAAGATTGAATTGGTTGGTTTTGTTAATCAACTGAACAATTCGAGTAAGGCCATTTGTATCAATCGGCTTGATAGTCAGGACCATGTCCAGCGATTTCAAGTATTCTTCCAAGCTGCCCAGCGATTCGAATGCTTCAATTCTTCTTGCGTTCTGCTGATAACTGGCATTCCTTTTCCTGTCTTCCGCTGAAAAGGCCACCGAGTCAAAGTAACCTGCTGCGGTGAGCACCCTGGCGAAGTACGCCGGATCACTCGGCAATTCAGGAACAGCCACCTGAGGAAGCGCATTGCGCACCTGTTGTCTCTCCACGGGATTGTCATCGAGGAAAACCAAGGCATCCAATCCTAAATTCAGGGTCTGGGCAATGGCATTTATATTGCTGGCCTTGTCCTCCCAGTTAGCCTGGAAAACCGAGATATGCTCACGTCTGATAAGCATGTCAGCATGCTGTTCAAAAACCTGCATGGCGATGTCGTGAGTATTTTTGGATGACACTGCCAGCACGATTCCGCGCTGGTGATAATCCAGTATGCACTTCTGGATGGCCAAAAACGCCTCGCCGCCGGTCGATCCCCGTCCGAGGGTAATGCCATCGAGCCCGTCATCGCCAATGACACCGCCCCAAATGGTATTGTCGAGATCAAACACCAGGCATTTTTTGGATTTGCCTTTCATTGCAGCAATAAGTCTGGCGCAATGCTCGGCATACCATGGCAACACCGCCTGACTGCATGGCAGCTTGGCCATAAAGTACTGCAAGGGGTCGTACCAGTTTGATAATCCCACCACTTCAGACAGACCTGCAACATCGAATAACACGTTCGGTCCACTGCAGAGTGTATCGGCGATATAAGAATTCAAATGATGCAGCGTATTGCGGCGGGTACCTGCTTGCTGTAAATCGAGGCTTCCAAATAATGCCTCTCCCCTGTCCGCAATCGTTTGGATAATTAGGGGTACCTGATAATTTTTTTCCAGCGCTTCGGTTAGCCGCCCGCACAACAACCGGCATCTTTCCAATGTCCCGACAGTATCGTCGAGATCACAAGCAGGGAAGAAGTGCATGTCCAGGGCCACAAGAATGGCATCCAGATGGACACCTGAAAACGGCGTAACCGAACCCAACGCCACCTGCATCACTTGATCGAAATCGGGTCGCTCAATAGTCAGCGCGATACCGTGGCGTGCGGCAGCAACTCGCAGGACGGCCGGTAGCAAGTCCGTTGTCGAATTAGACAGGATACCCAAACTGAATTTTGTCGGCAGATCGCCCAGCGCGCCCTGTTTGAGCAATGCCTTGCTGAGTTTTTCACACTGGTTGATATCCAAGCCGTATTGGCACAATTCAATAAGAGCGGCAGCGGTCGTAGCTTCCTTTTTTACCTGCATAGAAAATTTTTCTGGCGCCGGCAACAGCCAAGGCAAGCTTAATAACGCAGTGGCATCCATTGTGTTCTCGCCTAAAATTGCTTCTCGGGCAGATTTACCGGTTAATTGTGAAACTGCCATCCATTATTAGAGGTTATTTTTTTCTTGAATACGGGTGCGGGGGGGGGTATCACTCTTCACGAAGCTTAAGCTGAATGAGATCCACCATAGCTCCCACGTTTTTCAGGTCGGCGACCTCCATTGACTGAAATCTTATGCCAAAGGCCCGCTCCACCGCCACAATCAGCCGGACATGCGTCAGGCTGTCCCACTCTTCCACATCGCGAGCGGTCAACTCTCGACTCAATTCAATAGCGTCGTTATCCAGCACGTCGTGGAAAATTGGCGTTAGCCTCGCAAAAATCTGTACTTCTTCCACGGTTAACACACTTTTCTATGTATATGAGTATTTAGGATATTTGTGCATATCAGGATACAGGATATCACTGTTTGGAGGTAGCACATTATGTGTCCCGGGGGCGTCAATTCCGCTTTGTGCCAGTTTACGACAGCCTCAGATCGCAGACATAAAAAAGCCCCCGTCATGTGGCGGCTATGACTGAGGAGGGTGCCGATAAGTTAACTTTTGCCATTTCCCCAGAAAGAATGCTGGTCAGTCGTGTTTGAAAGAGAGTCCAACCAGGCGGGCGATGATGATGGCCGGAAACAGCATGCCCAAGGTGGACAAGAAGGTCGCGAGCATCCTGGCCGGGACATTGACGGCATAAATGTCGCCGAACCCCACTGTCGTCAATGACGCCAGGCTGAAGTAAATAAAGTTGGGATAATCTGTGTCCGTTCCCGTCAACGCGACATTCCCGCCTATTGAAGCGCCTGTCACGGCATGAATGATTTCGAGAGCCAACGCTCCCATAAGCGCGAACAACAGGTAGACATTGATCGCGCCGACGATCCGGTAAGCGTTGACACTTTGGTCGCGAAACAGCAGCTGGAAGTTGATAAAAATGAACACGAGGGCATTGGCGATCGCAATGACATTTTCCAGAACAAAAAAGGAATACTGGTTCTCTCCGAAACGGATAAGTCGTAGCGCGAGGTGAACGCTGAACAGAATGGCGGAGAGTGCTGTCAACCCCGCACTGCGGGTCGAGAATATCCCGGAGAAAAACACGCTCAACAACAGTATGTTGAACAGCAGTACGCCCCGTCCACTGGGCTCCATGATAATAGGCAGTATGAATACCGCACTGACCAGCATAACCAGCAAGGTGACGAAACTGGCGTCAGCCAACCAGTAAGATTGGAGTTTTTTGATTAGATTTCGCATAGCTGAGATCGCTCTTTCCTGCCTTTCTATTTGCGGCGCAATTGAAGGGCCGCGAGCTGACTGGTAAAAATTTTATGAGGCCTGAAGGCATTAACTTGCCGATATCCAATCAACGCTTACGTGTCCAACCGGATCTCCACTAATATCAACTGTCCAGCGATTTTTGCCAGGCTTTTCTCGACTACCTCCTTATTTTCATCCAACTCCAGGCCATAGACCTTCGCGTCTCTCGGCAGGGCGTGGATGAAACGACGCACCCCTTCCCGCAATGCCTCACTATCGCCTTCCAGTAATATCGCGGTGCCTGGGTAGCGCTGTCTGACAATCTCCATTTCAACCTTTACGCCGTCCCCCCGGAAGTTCGGCCACCACCGAGTACTCTGGTTGGACAGCAGGCGCACGATATTGCCATCCCGGGTGTAGCTCAGTGGAGTGCTAAGCTTGCGGCCGCTTTTGCGCCCAGAGAAGTGGACGATACCGATATTGCGGCTGGTAATGCCATGCAGAGGCGAGCGGAGCAGGCCGCGCATGACCGGGTTGAGAAAGTAGCGGTAAAAGCTATTGCTGGAACTCATAGCGCAATAATCAACTGTGCGGGTACTGACAAATTAACTTGCCAGTACAGTCATTGCCATTAGGCGCTGACGCCTGTTCCAGTGTGTCAGCGTAATCTGAAATGCGGGTCGAGCGGTTTGTCCTTACATTTTTCACCGACGATGCTGTATTTGTATTCGATGCCAGCAGCAGTCGCGGGCGCTGTTTGGTAAAAGGGCGGTGACTTGAGTTGACCGTCATTTTTGGACTTGTGCGGGCTGCCGACGAAGGGGTCAAAATAAATCGTGTAGTCCACCGAAACTGCTTTGCCAGATGCGTCGTACCCTTGCCAGGCGATCTTTTTAGACTTTGAAACATCGAAAGTGTCTGGGTCAACCGATATGGGGCATCCCTTCGCATCGAAAGTGATCTTTACCAACTGATGATTCGCAAGATCAGCAGGCGTCACATTGGGACTCTGTGCGATGCTGTGCGATGCAAATGGACACATGAAAAAAGCGGCACCAGCAAATGCCAGTCCAGCCAACAGCCTTCCATTCGAATCTTGTTTCATTTGTTCTTCTCCTTCTCTGCCAAGTTGGTGGTTTGGTGTCATTGCCCAGCCAGGACAGCTTTGTAATCGAGCACTTGCTTCAAGCAGGACGTACCAGCATCCGCATTCACCATAATTGCCGGGTAACCTAGCGATAGGGCGGTCTGGCACTGGTTCCAATGCCTGCTCCTCTTCGCCGTGGGCGCACAGCGCGGTAGTAGAGGGATAGTAGACCATCACATCTTTGTGCGCTAGTTGCCCCGCCAAGTCCATTCTCTCCATGGCGTCTTTTGGCATGCCGATACGCGCCAGGTAATGGCACGGCTGCAATCGCTACCCTGCCTGACAGGTTTATTTGCAAGTGCTGTTTGGCCAGCACTACGGCTTTCTCATGGGCGAAGGCGGCAATTCCTGCTCCAGACTCCGCTATGACCGTTATTGAGTATGTGGACCTACGCTGGAGAGTTTTCGAGGGTCAATTTTTGTCTCTAACCACCGAATTGACTATAATGGACTCCAAGTCGTTTTGCTCATCAATTCCGGGGGGAATGCCGTTGACCAAAAGGCGTCACCGGGCTTCTGTCATGGGACCTGGTCCTTGGGCAAACCGGAGAAAGTGATTATCTCGCAGAAGATATGAACCGACGATCCTTCTTCGACGTATGTGTCTCTCTACGGCGTATCTGTGGTGGAACGTGAATTTATTTGAGGTGGACAAAAAATGATGGATTACAGATTCCTGGCAAGCAGCGCTCTGTCTTTCTCTCGTGCTCTCACCGGTGTCCTTCTGGTAACGCTGTTGGCAGCTTGCTCGGATAACGATGGCGACAGCAGCAACGATGGCAGTGGTGACGACAACTTTGACGCAAACCCATTTCAGGAGTTGGTAGACCAGGGTGTTACGCGTTATCTGGGTGTGTATACGCCTATGAATTCTGAGGTTGTGGGTGACGAGACCATTCACCGATTCAGCGCCAGCGATGGGCCTATTTGCCTGCGCGGCGGTGAGTACGCCATGTCTACCCGGGATGCCGGTTCTGAGGATCTGGTTATCTTTCTGCAGGGTGGCGGTGGTTGTTGGGATACTTTGTGTGCTGCAACAGAAACGGCCTCGCCAAATATTCCTGCAGTGGGGATTCTAAGCAGGGAACTTCCCGGCAACCCTGTCGCCAATTGGAACCTGGCTTATCTTCCCTATTGTGACGGCGGCGTCTTTGCATCCGATGTTGATTACGATTTTGATGGCAATGGCATTATCGAACCCGGCGGCAGCGATCGCTATCACCGCGGAATTCGCAATTTGTCGGCAGCACTTGACGTAACAGCGCGGACCTTCCCGGCGCCGAGGAGAATTCTCCTGACAGGCATCAGCGGCGGTGGATTCGGCACTATATTTGCGTTGCCCTTGGTGCGAACGCTTTACCCCGGTGTGCCCATCGAGTTGGTCAATGACTCCGGCGTGGCAGTCGGCAGGCCCAATGAACCAGAGTTTTTTCGACATCTGCTGTCATATTGGAACGCTCTCGACACTTTCCTCCCGCCCAGTTGTCCTGACTGCATAGCCGCGGACGGTCACGGTACCTCCATCCATTCCTGGGGACTGGATCGTGATGAAAACCTGCGTCTCAGCCTCCTCAGCTATAAGCAGGATTCCACCATCGCCAACTTCTTCTTCGAAGTACCCGGACCTGTCTGGGAGCCGGAGCTGATCCGGAAAATGGCGGAAGTGGAGGCATCTCATCCCGATCGCGTGCGCAGTTTGATAGCCGACGGCAACTCACATACCCTCCTATTGTCAAGCACAGCACTGGAGGTGGATGGCATTACCGTGCTGGATTGGGTGACGGCGATGCTGGGTGACTCGCCCGAGTGGACATCGCGCCTGGATTGAGACTCTCCCTGTTTGGGCGGGTTAATTCTCTCTAATGCTTAAAAGCGGTTGCAGGCGTTCTGGGTCGTTCAGTTATCCCCGTCCTGCTACGTCCCCTACGCACCACAAATCGGTCCACAGTGTCTGCAGCGGCCCAGAACCGCAGAATTCCAGTTTTCCAGAATTCCCCAAGCCCTGGATATTTCCGAAGGACCTGACTACCCGATGCGAGCACTCACTGGGGCCAAAGAGCCCGACAATAGTTATTAGTAGTCCAAACATCAGGAAAGCTGCGTCTTTCACGGAACGGAAGGGTAAATGTACATCGCAGAGGCTGAAATAGCTAAACTGCTGATGCTATTGATGAATTACGAATGCGTGTATGCACACGCGCTGCCATGGACGACAGCGCGGTTGCCCGTCAGTTAGGGAAATAAGTCCACGCCGCTGCCGCCGCTTCCAAATCGTCGCCGTCGACCTGCAGCAAAAAGCCGTTTGCCACGTTTGTGTTGATCGAATTCAGCCAAGCCGCCATGAAGTCCGCGTGGGTAGGGTAAAGAGCTAATATTTGAGCAGGAGTCAGCGGAATGTTACTGCCAAAGAGCCTACAAAAGACAGGACCAGCACCATTACCGCCGAGGGTGGCAACTGGCGCGTCCACATGCGGGGAACGCACACCACCGAGCGCATTGCCCTGTGCATCGCGGAAAAGCACTACTGACGTAGGCGTGGACGACACGAAATCAACATCAAGCAGCGGCCCGACCGGCGGGGGCACTGCAGTCCGCACCCATGTGTCTAGTCCGCGAAACGCCGCCTGTAGGATCCAGTGGTGCCCTCCGGAATTGGTCGCTGTATCGCAATTTAACAGGTTATTGACGGGATTGCCGCGCATGAAATTAAACATCCGCACGGCGCCGCTGCCGTCGCCGATATCAGCTAGTCCTACCGGTAAAGTGTATGAATCCGCGTGCGACGTTCCGGCCATCTCCCATGCGCGGAACAGCGCCGTGTCGGCTTGCCGGGTAAGCAGGTTCGAGAAGACCACATCGCCTTCGGCTTGCACCACCATCACGGGCACGTTGAGGTCGTCGCGGATTGGCGCCGGCGCCGGGTACGAGACGGGGTTGGCAAGCGGCGCCTGTCTGATCGACGAACCGGAGCTACCGCGACTGTGCACCATAAAACCATCGTAAACATCCGCTAGCGGATGGACCGCATTGATGTAAGTGACCATACGGCTCGCCGACTGCGACTCGCCGGCGGCGATGACCCGTTCGGCTGTCAGGCCACCGAGCAAGGTCGCGTTCGGTTCTTTGGCGAGCCGGCCGGCGAGACTGAAGATGTCATATGAGAAGCTATCACCCGGGTGGTTGAGAGAGGCGTAGCGGGCGGCCCATGCAGGCGTTGAGCTGTTCTTGAGCGCGTTCACGCCCACTGCCTGGGCCGACACACCGACGTAGGCGTAGCCTTCACGGATGAATTCGTTGTGGGCCATGATCCAGTCCGGATTGGTATCGTTGCCCGCAGTCACATTGAACCATTCGACGATGACAGTGCCATTGAAGTCTGCCGGGTCACTCGGCCGGAACACGACCAGACGCGTCTTGTAATTACCCTCCAGGGCCTCGGGGTCGGCAGTGACCACCAGTTTTCCGTCGGTCGGCAATGGTTGAGTGGGTGTGTAGCTGCGGGAGGTACCGGCGAGGAAAAATTCCTTCGCCTGGTAATCGAGCTGCGCGAGGTACGCGGGCGCAAGGTTGATATCACTGTCGGGCAGTATGGGCCCCGTCAATTTGTACTTCGCGAATACGGCTTGCAGCGGAGGCACGGTCTGCCCCCAGAATTGCTGCACCGTTGCGGCAGAAATGTTGAAGCTGCATTCGTTGTTGGTGGCGGTAGTACAGTAGTTGCCCCAGTGATCGAACTGCCAGCCGACTCGCGGTGCAGCGGTGTAAGTTTCGTTGTAGGCTCCAATGACATAGTTTTTGCTACAAACTTCAGCGGATGAATTGAAATCTTCCAGCGAACAGTTCCTGTTGCCGGGCGCAGATGTGACGTCGCCTTCGCCTACAATTTCAATCGGGTGGCTGCAGGCCTGCAAGAGCAGTAAGGCAAAGCCGATAGAGATTAATTTCACCAATTTCATGTTCCTGCTCCTGTCACGGATTAGCTTGATCTCGAATAGCGATCAGGTCTGTATCGAGCTTAAGCCCGCGTTTCTGTTCATAACTAAAGATCTACACTAAAGATTAGACAGGAAAAATGTAGACCACGTCAATAAATGCAAGGATTGTGGCTAACTAACAGAGGAATATTCAGGGTAGTGATAAGTTAACTTATTTTTGCTCGAAAAGTGGGTTTACAACACCCATTTCACACTGCAATTGAACGCAAAGTGGACGTTGGCGCAGTAATTGCAGGCTTGAAAAATAGAATTGTGTAGGCTCAGAGGAATTGCCAAATGGCTGTGCTATCGGTTCAACCTCAGCCACCGCCGGTGTGCCGGGCCATTCATCGAAGATCTGCTGGCCGAGCGCGGCATCCTATTCAACTTGGGTAGACGCTTGGTATCAGAAAACCATTACAGAACTCTCAGGATAGGTGCGTTTAAGGCGTGGTCACTGGCTGTGGCTTCATCCTGGATGCCGGATTTTCGGAATATGGAGAAGTTAATTTGTCAGAGCCGGCCAGAAAAGAAAATTCGCTCGCGACACAGCATTTGTACACCTTATACTTGCGCAAGATCTTCAGTCCGTGGCATCGTCATATTAACGAACGTGGCCATCGCCTGGTCGCTGATGCAATCTTCAATTGGATCAGCGCCAACAACAAAAGTAAGTTTAAAAGTTGAAGCAGGATGAACAGATTGTTATGACTACAATCAGCAAACGAAAGGCCATTTTTTTCAGTGTTATCCTTTCTATTGCATCTGTTCTGGTGTGCCTATTGGCCAGTGAGATTTTTCTTACAATTCGATACAAGCGAGAGCACGCTCGCATCGAATCGGCATACGAGGGGCGCGATTTGTGTTCTAAGCGCTCGGATTACCCGGAGCTAATTTATACCCGTATCCCTGGTGAATGTGACACTAATACACATGGCTTTCGCGGCACCGACTATGGTTATGACAAGAAAAATGGAGTCTTCAGAATAGTTGTTATCGGAGATTCCGTTGCTGAGGGGCAGGGAGTCGATTATCAAGATCGCTTTGCGCAGGTCTTGGAAAGGAATTTGAATCGGTTAACAAAGGGAAAAGAGGAAAACGTCGAAGTTATTGTGCTGGCGCAAACAGGCTATTCGACCACGCAGGAACTATTTTTGTTGGAACAAGAAGCGTTTCAATACTCTCCTGATTTGATTATTTGGAGTTATGTCCTGAATGACCCGGCTCACCCTGTTTATCACAATGCAAATGGTCAGCTTGGTTTATACTATTTCAAACCCGTTTTTCACGTGGCAAATTTTGTATCCAGAAAGCTATTTGAGATCAATGAGCGGAGAAAAGGAGCTAATTGTGAAACGGAATATCACGCGCGTCTTCATTGTGTGTACTGGGACCAGGTTGCATCAAATATTGAGAAAATCGCAGATATATCAGAGAAGAGTCGTATCCCCATGATTTTCCTGATCCACCCCATCTTCGAGGAAAATGGTAGTTTCGATGATTATTCCCTGGCATCGTTGCATGCAGAGTTAGGTGCCACCGCAACGGCTGCGGGGTTGCCGGTGGTTGACGTGTTGAGCGCCTACCGATCACATAGCGCTAACGAATTTACGCAGCCCTCAATAAATGGTTGGTTTGATTGGTGGCATCCCAATAAGGAAGGTCACCGAATTGTGGCGGACTATCTCGTCGAGTATATTCTGTCCGCCGGATACCCTGCGTTCGCGCCGCGGTAATCTTGCGTTTTTTCCCTGGCCCAGGCTTGGGCCGCGCCGCGCCGCCAGCTGCGCGGCGACCCGGGCATGGTCAGCGCGCTTCAGGCGCAGGCGGGTGTTGAAAACACCGGCGACGAGCGCAAGCCCGGCAATTGTGATCAACGTGAACAGGCCCAGGGACTGCAGTACGTTCTCGGCGACTGCTCCGGGCGCGAGGCCGGGCGTCATGCCGGAAAGATCGATCACGATGCCCGCGAACAGTGAACCCAAACCCGTAGTGGCCTTGCCGAGAAAGGCCCCCGCGGCAAACACCACGCCCTCCTGGCGCCGGCCGGTCTGCAGTTCCTGTTCGTCCACGATATCCGCGGAGAGTGAAATGCCCACCACCTGCAGCGTAATGATCAGCAGGACGCCGATACCGGCATTCAACCACTGCAACGCGTAAACAAGTGGGTCGCCGTTCTCGGGCAACAGGCCCAGCAGGCGCGCGCCGATGAACCAGGTCAGGTTGACGGCCAGCGCGAAGCTGGCGAAGGCCAGCAGCACCGGTTTGTCGAAGCGGCGACCGGCGCGATTGAGGACGATGAACGCGAGCGCGGTGGCCACGGCGCCCGGCACCACCAGCCCCGCCATCTGCTCCGTGGTGAACTTCCAGAAATACGTGCCCAGGTACAGGCCCAGCGTCGTATACACGCCGGTACAGATGCCAAAGGCGAGGTTGGCGCCCATCGCCATACGGAAATTGTAGTTGCGCAGGATCAGCCGGAAGTCGTCGAAGGGCTGGGACCAGCTGAACGTCTGTCCGGGTGCGGCCTGCGGCAAGCGCGGTATGGCGCTGCGGGTGCCGATCACACAGACGATCGCGGTAACCGCCGCCAGCAGCGCCGACAACACGCCGTACTGCCAGTAGTTGCCTGCAACGAGTCGGCCGTCCACGCCGTCCTGCGCGCGGAAGAAAACCGCAAACGCAATCGCCGGTAGGGCGCCCCCGGCAATCCATCCCATCGTGACGCGCGCTTTGGCAATGACGGTGCGCTCGTCGTAGTCGGAGGAGAGTTCCGCGCCCATCGCCGAGTAGGGGATGAAGTAAATGGTGAGGAAGGTG
>Ga0114942_1000164_pt1 | contig 18228 bp, 15 predicted proteins | sample LowerColdCreek_FD_88674 | JGI IMG/M metagenome (GOLD analysis project Ga0114942, IMG submission 88674) | Groundwater microbial communities from Cold Creek, Nevada to study Microbial Dark Matter (Phase II) - Lower Cold Creek | ecosystem: Environmental > Aquatic > Deep subsurface > Groundwater ... | reverse complement strand
TCAATGGTTATAGATCAAGGTAAAAACTTCCTTCGATTTGGGCTTACGGGAAAATATTATTTCAATTACGCTTCTAACAAAGGAGGAATACAAACAAGGTTTTTTGCAGGTAAATTTCTATACCTAACACAAAAAACTTTCATTACCCAATTTGAAACAGATAGGTATCAACTAAATATGACGGCGCCTAGGGGCAATGAAGATTATACTTATAGCGGCTATTTTTTAGGTCGGAATGAGTTTGAAGGATTCAGAAGCCAACAAATGATTGAAAGAGATGGATTTTTTAAAGTAGGCACTGAATTATTCGGACAAAAAGTGGGTAAATCAGATGATTGGTTAGCTGCAATTAATGCAAGTGCTGATGTGCCTAACAACGTAAATCCTTTGGCAGTTTTACCCATAAAAATTCCTTTAAAAATATTTGCTGATATTGGTACAAACGCCGCTGCTTGGAAAGATAATCCTGCTACTGGTAAATTTTTGTTTGATGCTGGCCTACAAGTATCTTTTGCCAAAGGTTTGGTTAATATTTATTTGCCAATAATGTATAGCAAAGTGTATAGAGATTATTATAAAAGTGTATTTGGTGATAAACGTTTTTGGAAAACGGTTTCCTTTAACATTGATTTGAACAAGTTTTCACTACATAAAATTAGTAAAGATATTCCGCTGTAATCCTTGCTAGCTATGCAATACGTACAATACCAACATATTAATTTTTCGGCTTGGGATGCTTGTGTAGCCAATAGTGAAGTTGTTAATCCATTCATGTATAGTTGGTCGCTTAATGCACTTACCAATCAATGGGATGCAATAATATGGGGTAATTACGAAGCAGTTTTTCCATTACCTTACCGAAAAAAATGGGGCTTAATAAAATACCTATATCAAGTTCCCCACTTACATGCACTTAGCATTATGCATAATGAGTTGATAAGCGTAGATTATGAGGCCTTCTTTACACTTATTAACAAACAATTTTATTTCTTTCATTTTGATATAGATACCGCTTCAATACCTAACAAATATTTGTATAAAAAAAGGGCATTTCAACAGTTATCACTTCAAGCAACTTTTGATTTTCTTTATGAAAATTTTTCAAAATCTTGCAAAAAAAATATTCGCCAAGCACAAGCAGCTGGCGTAGTATTTTCTGAAAATGAGAATATTACATTAACTGTTAAAAACTATAACAATGCTTATGGCAAGTACCAACACAAATATTCCCAAAAAGCTGAGCAACAACTAATTCATTTTATAGAAAAAGCAATAGAAAATAATAAAATTTTATCCTTAAAAGCAACTGATGCTTCTACGAGTCGGTTGCTATCAACCGCTTTTTTTATTCTTGAAAAAAATGTAATTTTTTATTGGTATGCAGCCCCCACGCAGGAAGGTAGAAAGGTAAATATTACCTATTTGCTGTTATACGAAATTATAAAGCGTTATGCTAACAAGGCAACATCCCTACACTTTATGGGTTCAGATATTGAAAATGTAGCAAACTTTTACCAACAGTTTAATCCAACAATTTCAACATATTTCCAAGTGAAAAAAATGAGTTTGTTATAAGCTCGCCAATAGCTGTTCCGCTAACACAATATCGGCTGGCCGAGTAATTTTTATATTATTAAAATCGCCTTCAATTAATGTTATGTCTTTTCCATAAGCCTCTACTACAGTTGCTTCATCGGTAAATGCAGGAACATACGATTGTTCAAATGCTGGCAAAAGTATGCTGCTAGAAAATGTTTGGGGTGTTTGCACTATACGTATGGTATTTCTATCTGCCACTTTGCTATTGTTTCCATCAATAATTCTTATGCTATCTGTTGCTGGCACTGCAGGAACAGCCGAACCCACTGCTACTGCTTGTTCATAACAGGCTTCAATCATTTCCTTAGTTACAAGACACCTAACCGCATCATGTACAAATATTATTGCAGGCTCCTTTACAAGTGCTAATCCGTTCTTAACAGAATCAAACCTTGTTTCTCCACCAGCTACAATTTGCACATTTGTATTTTTTGCTAGCTGCTGCACCACCTCTTCTGTAAGCGAAAAATAATCTTTGTGAGATACCACTATTAATTCAATTTCCCCGTTAAGACACTTTGTGAAAGTGTTAAGCGTATGCCATAAAATAGGTTTATTTTTTAGCAATAAAAACTGCTTTGGTAGTGCGCTACCCATTCTAGTACCCGTGCCCCCCGCTACAATAATGGCAATTTTTTTCATATGTTGTAAGTTGGCTATTATACAATTTTTGTAATGCTATTTTATTTAACTATCACTACTTCAAGCGCTGCATACTTGTTACTCATATTACCCATTACCCAACCAATAAAACAACCTAAAATAGCTCCAAAAAAAACATCTAAAGGATAATGAACTCCTACGTACACTTGGCTATAACAAATAGTAAAAGCCCATATAAAAAATAGATGGGTATACCGCTTAAAATAAGGTTTTAAGGTTAAATGAATAAACATTGCAGCCCCAAAATGATTAGTTGCATGGGAGGATGTAAAGCTGTATGTGGCAGGGCAACGACTTAATAATAGCCTTGAATAACCATACATATCAGGGTCGGCACAAGGGCGTAATCGGGCAAAAAAATCTTTCAGTAAATGGCTACTTACCTGATCAGTGATTGACGCACATGCTATAAAAAAAATTATCCAATACAAGCCCCGCATTTTAAAATTAATGGTTGCAAAAAGTATTAGAAATAAATAAAGCGGTAACCAAGTATTCGCATCTCTATACCAAGGTAACATGCCATCAAGGAAGCTATTGGTAAGCCGCATGTTTATTAAAAAAAATAAATATTTATCAAAAGCAATTATGCTTTGCTGCCAGCTTGATGTTAAAAGAATTAGGGATAAATGCATAACGTTAATTCATCATTTTTTTAGCCACAATAATTATTCTTGGCGAGGTAAATTCGTTGTAACTATTCAATTGATAATCCCCAAAAACTGCTTGCACCGTAAGCCCTTGTTTGTTGAATATTTTTGTAAAGTGGGCAAGGGAAAACTTGGCAACCTTTTCAGTGTATGTATAGGTATTAGGGTCATTTTCTGGGTCGTAAATTTTTATATCCTTGTATATAAATCTATCATCATCCCATTTATTAATTTTATAGATTACTTCCCCAAATACCTTTTCTTCTTGGCTGCTATAAGGTTGCTTAATGCTAGCAATATTCAAATAATCTATTACAAAAATGCCATTTGCTTTTAAGCTATTTGCAATGGTTCTAATAGCGTTTTCATCTTCTCGTTTCGTACGGAAATAACCAAAGCTTGTAAAGAAATTAAATGCAAAATCAAAATAGTTAACCCAAAACGGATTCCGCATATCATGCACAAAAAATTGCAAGGAATGGCTGCCCATTTCAAGTGCCTCAGCAATTGCATCCACTGATAAATCAATACCAGTAACATCGTATCCTAATTCGGCTAATGCCTTGCTGTGTCTACCTTTACCACAAGCAACATCTAACATAGTAGCACCAGTAGCTGGCTGTAAATAAGCAATTAATGTGTTAATAAATTCCTGTGCCTCCTGCTCATTTCTATTGCTGTATAGTTGGTAATAGTACGATGAATTAAACCAATTTTTAAACCAACACGCTTTAGCCATCATTGCTTTTTTTGCTATTAAAAACTGCAAATTAGTTATTCACCTCAATACTTTTAAAAAACAGTTGCTTACCTACCAACTGTATGCCATTATTTTATTTTTTCTACAGAAAAGCAAAAGCATTTTTTGAGTATGTTTGCCATCCGAACAAAAAATACCTATGCCTCTTATTAAAAGTATCTCAGGAATTCGTGGAACAATTGGTGGTAAACCAGGTGAAACCCTTAGCCCACTTGATGTTGTGAAATTCACAGCTGCCTATGGAACTTGGCTATTACAGCAGCAACACGAAAATAAAAAAGTAGTTATTGGCCGTGATGGTAGAATTAGTGGTAAAATGGTACAGCGCCTAGTAATTAGTACTTTAAATGCCTTAGGTATTGATGTGGTAGATGTAGACTTAAGCACAACACCAACCGTTGAGATGGCAGTAAAATTTGAAAATGCAGCGGGTGGCATTATACTTACTGCAAGCCATAACCCTAAGGAGTGGAACGCCCTGAAACTATTGAATAGTGATGGCGAATTTATTAGTGGTGAAGAAGGCAGTATTATTTTAGAACTTGCTGAAAAAGACAACTACAGCTTTATTGGAGTGGAAAAGTTAGGTGGTTATGAGGAAAATACAGATTCGCTAGATAAGCACATTGAAGCAGTTTTAAATTATCCCTTGGTAGATGCAGCAGCTATAAAAAAGGCGAAATTTAAAATAGTTATTGATGCTATTAACAGCACGGGGGCTATTGCGGTTCCTGCATTACTAAAGGCGCTAGGGCTTAAGGACTATGTGGTGCTTAATGAAGAAATTAATGGAAAATTTGCACATAATCCAGAACCCCTACCCCAACATTTAACCCAACTTTGTAATGAAGTAAATGCCCAAAAAGCCCATTTAGGCATTGCCGTAGATCCTGATGTAGATAGGTTATGTTTTGTGTGTGAAGATGGATCATTATTTGGCGAAGAATACACACTTGTGGCCGTGGCAGATTATATATTGCAAAACAAAAAAGGCAATACGGTAAGCAATATGAGTAGCACTAGGGCACTTAAAGATATTACTATTAAGCATGGCGGCGAGTATACCCCAAGTGCGGTAGGCGAGGTAAATGTGGTACGTAAAATGAAAGCCGTAAATGCAGTAATTGGCGGCGAAGGCAATGGCGGCATTATTGTACCCGACCTACATTATGGCCGTGATGCATTAATTGGTATCGCATTATTTTTAACCCACTTGGCCAAAAGTAAAAAAAGTATAAAGCAACTACGAAATAGCTACCCAGACTATTTTATGAGTAAAAATAAAATAGAGCTTGCACAGGGTACAGACGTAGCGAAAATTTTTGAAAACATTAAACTCAAATACAAGAACAATCCAATTAATACCGAAGATGGGTTAAAAATAGAATTTGATACCGACTGGGTACACTTAAGAACCAGCAATACCGAACCCATTATCCGCATTTATGCCGAAAGCAATTTTGAAACCACTGCCGATAATATTGCCAAGCGTATTATGCAAGATATTAGAGAGTTTATGTAAAATAAAAATGCGAGAACAATTTAAAAATCTCACCTAGGTGAGATTTTTTTAATTTTGCCAAACTATAAAGGATAAGTTTATGACTGAAAGGATATATTTAGATAACGCTGCTACCACCGCTTTAGACCCACAAGTACTACAAGCAATGATGCCTTATTTAACCACTAATTTCGGAAATCCATCCTCCATTTATAGCTACGGTAGAGAAAGTAGATTAGGCATTGAAAATGCAAGAAAACAAGTTGCTAAAATACTAAACGCACACCCAGCAGAGATATTTTTTACAAGTGGCGGCACGGAAAGCAGCAATACCGCAATAATGGCTGCGGTAAAGGATCTTGGTTGCAAACACATCATTAGTTCGGCAATAGAACACCATGCCACACTTCATACAGTTGAATACCTACATTGTAATGGCGAAGCCCAGTTAAGTTATGTAAAAATATTACCTAATGGCCATGTAGATATGGCTGACCTTACCAACTTACTTGCCAATAGTAAAGAGAAATGCTTGGTTACCCTAATGCATGCTAATAACGAAATTGGCAATATGCTTAACCTATTTGAAGTGGGCGAACTATGCAAAAAATACAATGCTATTTTTCATAGCGATACGGTGCAAACCGTTGGGCATTTTCCATTTAATTTACGCAACACACCAGTACATTTTATAACGGGTGCTGGCCATAAATTTCATGGACCAAAAGGTGTTGGAATGTTATATATTAACGAGAACATAAAGATAAAACCCTTTGTACACGGGGGCAGTCAAGAGCGGAATATGAGGGCGGGCACAGAAAATTTGTATGGCATTATTGGCTTTGCCAAAGCCTTAGAAATTGCCACTATTGGTTATGAAACTGAAAGTGCCTACATAAAAGAATTAAAATTATATATGATGCAAGCGCTAATTAATAATATTGATGGCGTATCATTTAATGGTGATGTATTGGGTAATTCATTATACACGGTTCTTAGTGCAAGCTTCCCAAAAACGGAGAAAAGCGAAATGCTACTTTTTAACCTAGATATAAATAATATTTGTGCATCGGGGGGCAGTGCCTGCACTAGTGGTGCCGATGCTGGCAGCCATGTAATTAGGGCAATTAACAACAACCCAAATCAAGTAACCGTAAGGTTTTCATTTGCAAAAACAAATACCAAAAAAGAAATTGATACAGTAGTTAACAAGCTAGCAGAAATGATTTAGTAATACTAATTACTGCCTAGTACTTTTTCAATGTTATTTCGCAACTGTTCATAGCTGCAATAGCCCTTTGCCACTACATAAAACTTACTATCCGATTTCTGTATTAACACACATGGGTAGCCGGTAACTTGTAGTTGCTTACAAAGGCTAAAGTCGTAGTAGGCTTTTTCTTTGTATGCTTCCGCTGATAATTTTTGGTAAAAATCCGCTTCGTTAATGCCATATTTTATTAATAAGTGCCTGTAAGCCTCATCATCGCACAAATCTCTACCTTCTTCAAACAGACTTGTTTGTAAATCACTGGCGAATAGCAAACTATTTTCAGGGCATATTTCTTTAATAATACAAAGTGCAACTGCTGGCTTTTCACTGCTAGGAAACCAATCGCTTTTGTCAGGATTTTTCAAGTGCCAAGTGTAATCCTCACCAAATTTCACCCCAGTCATCTCCTCTACCCTAGGTATTGCACTTAAAATATAATTTGCCATTAAGCCCACTGGTGCTGGCTTTTCGGCAATTACCATTCCGCCAGATAGTACTTCAAAGCTTAATTTCGTTACATACTCTTTAGCAATTTTTTTAATTACGGGGCTAAATCCAAAGCACCAACCACAATAAGCATCGTAGCAATAAATTACAATAGGTTTCATACTGCAAAGAAAATAAATATGTGCCAGTACACTTAATATTTACCTAAAATAAATCCGTTGATAGGTAAAGAATGAAATAAGAAAATCCTATTTGTACAATTGGTTTTAAAAACTCCTTGTATAGAAATACGCTAAAATTAGTCTGTAATGTAAACACATTATTAACAGCTACTTATTTAACTAAATATCTTACAACATTAGTGCTTGTACCTTATCTTCGCCCACAAAATATCGCTGTATGAACTTGCACGAATACCAAGCAAAAGAATTATTAAAAAAATACAATGTTCCCGTACAAGAGGGCATTGCAGTAGATAACGTAATGGCAGCCGAAGAGGCCTACCGCCAAATAAAAACTCAAACTGGTAATAACTTTGCCGTTGTAAAAGCACAAATACATGCTGGTGGCCGTGGTAAAGGTAAAATTGTGGGTTCAGAGCAGCGTGGTGTAGCCGTTGGCAAAAGCCTTGAAGATGTTAGCAATATTGCTAAAAACTTATTAGGCGGCACTTTGGTTACAATACAAACTGGAGAAGTTGGTAAAAAGGTAAATAAAATATTGATAGCACAAGATGTGTACTATCCTGGCCCTAATGAAGTAAAAGAGTTTTATTTATCTATTCTTTTAGATAGAGGTGCAGGCCAAAATGTAATTATGTACAGCACCGAAGGCGGTATGGACATTGAAGAAGTGGCACATAACACACCAGATAGAATATTTAAAGAGCTAGTGCACCCAAGTGGTGGCTTGCAAGGTTTTCAAGCAAGAAAAATTGCTTTTAACTTAGGCTTAAGTGGCGAGGCGTTTAAAAGCTGTGTGAAATTTGTAACCAATTTATACAACGCATATGTTGGCTTAGATTGTGCAATGATTGAAATAAATCCTTTATTTAAAACATCGGATGAAAAAATGATTGCGGTAGATTGTAAAATGAGTTTAGATGAAAATGCATTGATGCGTCATTCAGATTTGGCAAGCCTTAGGGATGTAACCGAGGAAGACCCAACAGAAGTGGAGGCAGGACAATTTAACCTAAACTTTGTAAAATTAGATGGTAATGTAGGTTGTATGGTTAATGGTGCTGGCCTTGCAATGGCAACGATGGATATGATAAAATTAAGCGGTGGTGAGCCAGCTAACTTCCTTGATGTAGGCGGCACTGCAAATGCACAAACAGTGGAAGCAGGCTTTAGAATTATTATGAAGGACCCTAATGTTAAAGCAATTTTAATTAACATTTTTGGCGGCATAGTACGTTGCGATAGAGTTGCTGCTGGCGTTATTGAAGCCTACGGCAAATTAGGTGATATTCAAATACCTATCATTGTACGTTTACAAGGTACCAATGCAGTGGAAGCCAAAAAATTAATTGATGAAAGTGGTTTAAAAGTACAATCAGCCATTTTACTAAGCGAAGCTGCTGATTTAGTAAAGCAAGCTGTAGCTTAATATAAAAGAGTATAAAATAAAAAAAGCAACCTAGCATAAAAATTAGGTTGCTTCTTTTATGTCTACATTTTCCAATATTTCGCTAACCATTCATTGCTGCCATATCCATAAACAGCACATTCCAACGATGTCCATCCATATCAATGAAGCCGCAACCATACATCCATCCCTGCACCAATGCAGGCGGAGAATAAACGGTTCCACCAGCTGCTGTAACCTTTGCTGCTAAAGCATCTACCTCCTCTTTACTTTCAGCATCAATTGAAAATAGTACTTCGCTACCAACACCTGTATCTGCTAATTTTTTTTGTGTAAAACTTTCAAATAATTGCTCTTGAAATAACATTACCACCACATTTTTACTACCTACCAACATACAAGCTGCTGTTTTAGGGTCGCCGCCAAAATTGGTATTGAAAGAAAAACCAATTGCTGTAAAAAAAGCTACTGCTACTTCTATGTTTTTTACAGGAAGGTTAACCCAAATTTCTTTTGTCATAACTTTTTTTTATTTATCACAAGAAGTTAATGGAAAATAGAATGTACTCTGCAAAAAAGAATACCCAGAACCTTAAATAAAATTGCTTGATAGAAGATTGGCTACTAAGTTTTACAAAAAATAGGTTTAGAATAAAAAAGCCCAACAACATTAAATGACTGGTAAATAAAAATCGCTGCTGTGCCAAGCCTGCCCAAATAATTGCATAGATATATGCACCAAGCACCATAATGCTTCCACTAATAAATGCCACTTTTTTAGAATATAAGATGGCCAATGTTTTTATTTTAAAATTACTATCTCCATCCGTATCTGGCAAATCTTTAAACCAAGCAATGGCAATACTAAACGCAATAATAAAAAAGGTTAAAGGCCATATATAATTAGGCATTGGCTGCTGAATGGGGGTATTAAAAATACTATATCTGAAATGCAGAAACATACCTATATTAACTAACAATCCTCTAACAACTGTAATGCAAATTGCAGCGGGTAAATGGTGTTTTTTCAGTTGAATTGGGGGCAATGAATAAGCAATACCAATAATTAAAATAATAGTAATTAGGCAACCCAAAACCCATGATGTAGCATAACCAACCACTAGGCTAATTACTAAGCAGGTATAAATGATTGCATTAGCTTGCTTTGTACTTAATGTATTAGCAGCCAAGGGCAAGTAAGGCTTATTAATTTTATCTATCTCAACATCAACTATTTGATTAAGGCCAACAATAAAAACGTTGCAAGCAAGCCCTGCAATAATTGTAAAGAATAATACTCCAATATTTGCACCAAAATTAACACCATTAATTGCAATAATATATAACGCTACAATACTGCAGATAGAGCCTATAATTGTATGCGGTCTACTAAATTGCCAAAGTATCTTTACTTTATTCATAACTAGGCTCTCCTTTTATACAAATCATTATTGTGGGAAATTTTATTATTTTTTGCACAGTTACGCGGTAGTTGGCTATTTCATTTATTGTACTAAATAGGTTTTTATACTGTTGCATAGATTTTGACTTAGTTACCGATACCAACCCATCGAACAGAATAGTAAAAAGGTTAATAGGTATAATATAGGTAAAAAATAAACGCTGCCACGAAAAAGGCTTTAGAAAAGGCGTAACAAGTAGCTGTATAATTACTGTAGTAAATACAATTTGTAGCACGTTACTTATGTTGGGCTGTAAAATTTCTACAAATAAAAAAGGTGCTTTATGCGCTCTCATTTTTTGCACTATAGCTATTTGTTCCTTATCAGAAAAATGATGAAAGGCGTTGTACATGGTATAGCTAGTATTTGCAATTGGTTGATATTGCAACACATCTACACTTTCTTTTTCTGCAATTATATTTTTGGGCGTAATAATATCCTGAGGAAATTTATCGGTAAGTATTGTGGTAATATGCTTTGCATGCTGGTGCATATATATTGCTGGCAAGCCGCTACCACTGCATAAATCAATAATTTTAGCTGTACTATTTTTACTAATAAATTCCTTAAATAATGGTACCAAAGCTGCATATAGGTTAGCCTTAATAACCATATAACCAATAAAATCAGTTTGATATTTGCGAAGTACTGTTGGGAACCAATCGTAATCTTCTAACTCTTTCATTAGCATTGTATAAATTACACTATATAATTCAGCACAAGTTACCATGTTTATAACGCAAAAAGATTGCCTTATTGCTACTATTGCTTTCGCAATAATTTTAGTTACCACAATAGTAATTGAGCGCTTATTGAAAAAGGGTAAACTAACAGTACTAACGGGCAGAAAGCTACTTCACTTTATTGCTATTATGAACTGTGCTTGGGTAATACAATCAACTAATTTTAGATTATTACTTGGCTATATTTTTATTGCTTTCGCAGCAATATTATTGGCAATTATTAATCGAAAAATATTATTTGTACAAACCACTAAAAGCTATGGAATTGCGTTATTTCCCTTAAGTTTTGGCATATTACTGCTGCTACCTTTTTTATCCATTTTACAAATAACTTTTGCGGTTACTGTCCTTGGCATTAGTGATGCTGCTGCTGGGTATATTGGTGAAAAGTATGCTACAAACAAGATAAAATTTCTTTATGAAACCAAGAGCTGGCTTGGCTTTACCACTTTTTATTTACTTACATTTTTTCTTGCATTTGCACTTCTGCCCTTTAGCTTACATTCCTTACTTATTGCTGTAATAATTGCCATTGTACCCGCATTGGTAGAGTTATTCTCATATAAGGGTAGCGATAATTTTACCGTTCCTATTGTTACAGCTTTATGGCTATATACCATACAACATTTAGAACCACATACTATACTTTCTTTAATAGTTTCAATATGTATTTTAATAGCTGCCGCATACTTAGCTTATAAAAAAAAATGGCTTACTGTGGCTGGTGCTACAGCTGCTGTATTAACAGGGGTTTGCATTGCTGTTTGGGGAAGTTTTACTGATTTTTTGATACCAATAATTTTCTTTTTAACCGGTAGCTTTTTATCAAAACTTAATAAGGATGCTAAAGAAACCGAAGGCAGAAATGCATTTCAAGTATTTGCAAATGGTTTTATTGCTGTTATATGCTTAGCTGCATTTTTTATTTCACAAAAACCAATTTTTCATTATTGCTTTATTGCTTCTTTTGCTGTAAGCATGGCAGATACAGTTAGCAGTGAAATTGGAAAATTCTTCAAAGGCAACACCATTAACATTATGGGGCTAAAGCCAATACAAATAGGTATTTCAGGGGGAATATCTTGGCAAGGTACCGCCGCTGGCTTGCTTGCAGCTAGCTTTATAAGTAGCATTGCAACAGTTACTTTTCATTTACCCTTTAACCTTGGAATTAGTATTGCTATTGTTGGCTTTGTAGGCATGCTGTTAGATAGTGTGTTAGGTAGCAGTGTGCAGGCTTTATATTTGTTAAAAGGTACTACCTATTCGGAATTTCATACACCTGACAGCAAACTAATAAAAGGGTATTATTGGTGTAATAATGATGCTGTTAACTTAATTGCAAATGCCATTTCTGTTGCATTTTTTGCCTTATACCTTACAGTAATTTCATACCAAAATGGCCAATAGTAGTAAAAATTATACACCTAGCTAGTACACCCACACTGCACCAAACTGCTAGCTTGTACATATTTACATTAAAGCCAACCCCTACCGCAATACTTACTGGTGCCCCTACCGTAAAAGTGCCTAGCAAACCAAGGCCAACTAAGCCATATTTATTCCATATTTTATGTGCAAGGTTGGGCTTATCAGTTGTTACCTTAGGCTTTGGCTTTCTATATTTTGCTAAAAAATGTTCTATTCTTTCACCTAAAAATGCTGCTATTACCACACCTACAATTCCACCAATTAAGCTTGCAGCAAATATGGTAAATGGAGACAACCCAAAAGCAAATCCAGCAGGTATTGCAGCATATATTTCGAATGTAGCCAAGGCGGCTACGGTAAGTATTTTGTATATCATAATTAAGTGAATGTAACTGAAATTGTTAATACATTTTACAAGTACAAAGCTTATTGTTACAAACGTAAAATTGGTATGGTTTCAGCATCTTTGGCCTCAACACTAATTAATTGTAAAGGAAAATTAGGATAACCTTCTATAAATTTTTTGTACTTACTCGGTTTATAAAAAGCATCGTTGTATTTCACTTCATACGCTTTGCCAGTTTGCAAGTTTTGCTCTACAATAAAATCTACCTCATTGCCATCAGCAGTTCGCCAATAACGCAATGCATCTACCCCATATAATTTTCTTAGCCGTGTATACACTACATTTTCTAATAAATTGCCTTTATCTGTTCTGTTAGCAATGGCAATAAAACTATTGGTGAGTGCATTCCTTAACCCCGTATCATTGAAAAAAATTTTAGGCATTTTGGTTAGCTCCTTTCTTAAGTTACCAAACTTTGGCGTTATTAACTGTACAATAAATGTTTTTTGTAGTAGGTATAAATAGTTTTCTACCGTACCACTTGCCAACTGCAAAGTATTGCTTAGTTCGTTTTGATTTACCATTCCCCCCACTTGTTCTGCTAATATTCTAGCCAATTGAAAAAATTTAGTCTGCTCCCTAATTCCAGCTTCTAAGGCATCTTTTTTCATATAACTATTTACCAAATCGTTTAGCATATCTTGCTTTTCTTGCTCAGTATTTGCAAGCACAACCGCTGGGTAGCCACCATAGGTTACATATTCACTAAATAAGGCTTGTAACCTTTGCATTTTTGTACCCATATAGTTACTACGCTGTTGTAGTTGTTGCCACTCTTTTATTAAAGTATCTTCTCCTTTAAAATGTAAAAACTCGTCAAACGCAAGTGGATACAATTCAAATACTTGTTTCCTGCCTGCCAAACTATCCTTAAAATTCTTATCAATATAAAAGGCACTACTTCCTGTTACAATTAACTTTAATTTATCGGCATATTCATCATACAAAAACTTTAAAAAATTGGTAGGGTTATTGGCATATTGTACTTCATCAATTACTACATACATTTTGCTGCCTAAGGGAATATCGGCTGGTAACAATGTGAAATTAAAAAGATTTTGAGGATGCTCATTTATTGCCGATAACACCGTAGGATCTTCAAAAGTTAAGTAGTACACAATTTCCTTTCTATCTTCTAAGTAAGATAAAAGTTGCTTCACCAATGTGGTTTTACCCAATTGCCTAGCACCAATTAATACAGTAAACTGTGGCTTTGCAAGATGAATTTGCAAAATTTTTAGCCCATCAAATCTTGTCATTTCGGAAATATTAATCTAATTTCCTTACAAATATCCGATATTTTCCCATTAGCAATCGTAAATTATCCGATATTTTTACATTAGTAATCGTAAATTATCCGATATTTTTCCATTTCTCATTTAAACCTATCCTAAAATTATTCGCTTTCAAATAAAAAGCTAGTTCATTTTTATCAAAAATTTTAAACCAGTTGGCAATCTATATTTCTACAGTAAGTTACTACGATATAAAAATATTTTATACCAAAACGAATATCGGCGGCCATTGGCCGCCGATATGTAAGAAGTGTAAAATGACAGTAATATTTATACCAAATCAAATCTATCTAATTGCATCACCTTATGCCATACAGCAATAAAGTCATGTACAAATTTTTCTTTGCCATCTTCACTAGCATATACTTCAGCTAGCGCTCTTAACTCGCCATTAGATCCGAAAATTAAGTCTACCCTTGTGGCAGTCCATTTTATTTCACCAGTTTTCCTATCCTTAGCTTCAAAAATGTTTTTGTTATCAGCTGTAGGTTGCCATAGCAAATTAAAGTCTAACAAGTTTACGAAGAAATCATTGGTTAATTGTCCAACATTTTGAGTAAATACGCCATGATTGCTACCATTATAATTGGCTTGCAAAACCCTCATACCACCCAACAACACAGTCATTTCTGCTGCCGTTAGTTGTAATAATTGAGCCTTATCAATTAATAAATCTTCTGCTTTTGATTCAAATTGGTGCTTACTATAATTTCTAAAGCCATCCGCTAATGGTTCTAACACAGCAAATGAATCAACATCTGTTTGTTCGGCAGTAGCATCAGTACGGCAGGGAACAAAAGGAACGGTAACTTTTTCACCAGCCAAACTAGCGGCCTGCTCAATTGCAGCAACACCTCCAAGTACTATTAAATCGGCTAATGATACCTGCTTTCCATTTTGCTGCAAAGCATTAAAAGCGTTTTGCACACCTTCAAGCACGGTAAGCACTTTTGCTAATTGTGTAGGGTTATTAGCCTCCCAATATTTTTGAGGTGCAAGGCGTATTCTAGCGCCGTTGGCACCGCCACGCTTATCAGAACCACGGTAAGTAGATGCAGAAGCCCAAGCCGTACTAACTAACTCGGCAGTAGTAAGTCCACTATTCAAGATATTTGCTTTTAGGGTAGCAATATCATTTTCATCAATAACTGGATGGTTAACTGCAGGTACAGGGTCTTGCCATATTAGTTCTTCAGCCGGAACTTCACTACCTAAGTACCTATTTTTGGGCCCCATATCTCTATGGGTTAGTTTATACCAAGCTCTTGCAAAAGCATCTGCAAACTCAGTAGGATTTTCAAAAAATCGGCGGGAGATTTTTGCGTAAGCAGGGTCTTCTTTTAATGCAATATCTGTAGTTAGCATTATTGGTGCATGACGCTTGGTAGCATCATGTGCATCTGGTACTGTATTGGCACCGCCATTATTTTTCGGTGTCCATTGATGTGCGCCAGCAGGGCTTTTAGTAAGTTCCCAATCAAAACCAAATAAGTTTTCAAAATAATTGTTGCTCCATTGTGTTGGAGTAGTAGTCCATGCACCTTCCAAACCACTGGTAATGGTGTGCTCTGCATTTCCTTTACCAAAGGTATTTTTCCAACCCATACTTTGCTCTTCAATGCTTGCTCCTGCAGGTTCAGCACCAACGTATTTACCAGGGTCTGCTGCACCGTGTGTTTTACCAAAAGTATGTCCGCCTGCAATTAATGCAACCGTTTCCTCATCATTCATAGCCATACGGGCAAATGTTTCTCTAATATCCCTTGCTGAAGCTATGGGGTTAGGGTTACTGTTAGGCCCTTCTGGATTTACATAAATTAAACCCATTTGCACCGCTGCAAGGGGGTTTTCTAAATCTCTATCGCCGGTATATCTTTTATCGCCCAACCATTCTTTTTCAGATCCCCAATAAATATCTTCCTCTGGCTGCCAAATATCTTCTCTACCGCCACCGAAACCAAATGTTTTAAAGCCCATTGATTCTAAGGCACAATTGCCTGCAAGTATCATTAAATCGGCCCAAGATAGTTTTTGACCATACTTCTTTTTAACTGGCCATAACAAAAGCCTTGCCTTATCTAAATTGGCGTTATCTGGCCAGCTATTTAATGGTGCAAAGCGCTGAGCGCCAGTACCGCCACCACCTCTACCATCGGCAATGCGATAGGTTCCTGCACTATGCCAAGCCATACGAATAAAAAATGGCCCGTAATGTCCATAATCTGCCGGCCACCATTCCTGGGAAGTGGTCATTAATGCATAAATATCTGCTTTTACGGCTGCTAAATCTAAACTTTTGAAGGCTTCGGCGTAGTTAAAATTTTTATCTAAAGGGTTGGCTAAATTAGAGTGCTGCCTTAGCACATTTAAGTTAAGTTGGTTAGGCCACCAATCTTTATTGGTAGTTCCACCACCAGCTACTTTTTTAGTTTCCTTACCAGAGAAAGGGCATTTTCCGGGTTCATTTACCGTGTATGAAGGCCCAGTTTGTGTGTGTTCTGACATTTCTTTAAGGTTGATTTTATAAAATTGATGTTGTAAAAATTCTTCTACAATTTGTAAGACAAGATTACGCTTATTTAAAAATTTTGATAAATGATTGTAAGCATTGCTTCATAGATTCTATCTATTATAATGAATAAAAAGGCTTTTACTTATTTTAATCATCTATAAAAATTAGCTCAAAAAAGCCCCAAATTAATGAGGCTTTTAGGAGTAATTATATTAGTTACTTACAATTTGTTTTCTAATAATATTTAATGCTGCACCAGCCTTAAACCACTTAATTTGTTGTTGGTTGTAAGTATGGTTAGTAATAATGGCATCATTACTACCATCCGCATGTGTGAAAACAAGTGTTAATGGTACATTAGGTGCAAAATGCGTTAGGCCAATTACATCAATAGTATCATCTTCTTGTATTTTATCATAATCTTCTTTGTTGGCAAAGGTTAATGCTAGCATACCTTGCTTTTTAAGATTGGTTTCGTGAATACGTGCAAAAGATTTTGTAAGCACTACTCTAACACCTAAAAAGCGTGGCTCCATAGCCGCATGTTCTCTTGAACTACCCTCGCCATAATTCTCATCTCCTACCACAATACTACCAACGCCAGCCGCCTTGTAGGCTCTTTGTGTGGCAGGAACTGGTCCGTATTCGCCAGTAATTTGATTTTTTACATTATCCGTTTTTTCGTTAAAGAAATTTACGGCACCAATAAGCATGTTGTTAGAAATATTATCTAAATGCCCACGGAATTTTAACCAAGGACCAGCCATTGAAATATGGTCTGTAGTGCATTTGCCCTTGGCTTTAATAAGCAGTTTTAATCCTTTTAAATCTACCCTTTCCCATTCAGCAAAAGGTGCAAGTAATTGAAGGCGTTTACTATCCTCAGCTACTACTACATTTACGTTACTTCCATCTTCGGCAGGAGCTTGATAACCAGCATCTTCTACAGCAAAACCACGCTCTGGCAATTCCATACCTGTCGGTTCATCTAATTTTACCAATTCGCCCGCTTCGTTGGTAAGAAAATCGGTGATGGGGTTAAATGTTAAGTCGCCAGCAATAGCCAAGGCGGTTACCAATTCTGGGCTTGCAACAAATGCAAGTGTATTTGGGTTACCATCAGCCCTTTTGGCAAAGTTTCTATTAAAGCTATGAACAATGGTATTTTTTTCTTTCTTTTCAGCACCAACTCTATCCCACATACCAATACAAGGGCCGCAAGCATTTGCGAAAACGGTAGCCCCAATTTGGGCAAAAGTTTCTAAAAAGCCATCTCTTTCAATAGTATACCGTACTTGCTCAGAACCCGGTGTAATGGTATATTCAGCTTTTGTTTTTAACCCTTTAGCAGCCACTTGTTTTGCCAATGAAACGGCACGGGAAATATCTTCATAAGAACTGTTAGTACAGCTACCAATTAAGCCAACTTCAACCTTTGTAGGCCAGCCATTTGCAGCAGCGGCTTCTTTCATTTTAGAAATAGGCGTGGCTAAATCTGGGGTAAAAGGACCATTTAAATGTGGTTCTAATTCACTAAGATTTATTTCAATAACCTCATCATAAAATAACTCGGGATTAGCAATAACTTCTGGGTCTGCGTTCAAATGCTCTTTTACTGTATCGGCTAGTGCTGCTACATCAGCTCGGCCAGTACTTGCTAGGTAGCGGCTCATGCTTTCATCATATCCAAAAGTAGAAGTGGTGGCGCCAATTTCGGCACCCATATTACAAATGGTTCCCTTACCAGTGCAACTCATAGCAGTTGCACCCTCGCCAAAATATTCTACAATAGCACCAGTACCACCTTTTACAGTAAGTATACCAGCTACTTTTAAGATCACATCCTTTGCAGAGGTCCAGCCACTCAATTTTCCAGTTAATTTTATACCAATGAG
>Ga0114942_1000163_pt1 | contig 18232 bp, 14 predicted proteins | sample LowerColdCreek_FD_88674 | JGI IMG/M metagenome (GOLD analysis project Ga0114942, IMG submission 88674) | Groundwater microbial communities from Cold Creek, Nevada to study Microbial Dark Matter (Phase II) - Lower Cold Creek | ecosystem: Environmental > Aquatic > Deep subsurface > Groundwater ... | reverse complement strand
CGCCGTGTTGATCGAGAAGTACGTGCAGCGCCCGCGCCATATCGAGATCCAGGTGTTCGGCGACAGCCAAGGCAACTATGTGTATTTGTTCGAGCGCAACTGCTCGGTACAGCGCCGCCACCAAAAGGTGCTGGAAGAAGCGCCGGCCCCCGGCATGACCGAGGCCCGCCGCCGCGAGATGGGCGAAGCCGCCGTGGCCGCGGCCAAGGCCGTGGGCTACGTGGGCGCGGGCACGGTGGAGTTCATTGCCGAGCAAGACGGTCGCTTCTATTTCATGGAGATGAACACCCGTCTGCAGGTGGAGCACCCGGTCACCGAGGCCATCACCGGCCTGGACCTGGTGGAGTGGCAGCTGCGCGTGGCCGCCGGCCAGCCGCTGCCGCTCCAGCAACACGAACTGCGCATCCACGGCCACGCCATCGAGGCGCGCATCTGCGCCGAGAACCCCGAGGCCCAGTTCCTGCCCGCCACCGGTCGCCTGGACGTGTTGCGCTGGCCCGCTGCCGCGCGGTTTGAGCGGGGCTCCATCCGTGTGGACACCGGCGTGATCGAGGGTGACGCCATCAGCCCGCACTACGACTCGATGATCGCCAAGCTCATCGTCTGGGGCGAGGACCGCGCGCAAGCCCTGGCCCGGCTGGACGCGGCGCTGGCGCAAACCCACATCGTGGGCTTGCACACCAACGTCGCCTTCCTGCGCCGCTGCGCTGCCACCGCCAGCTTTGCCGGCGCTGACCTGGACACCGGCCTGATCGAGCGCGAGCGCGCTGCCCTGTTCGGCCAGCCTGGCTTGGCCCTGGACGTGGCCGCCGCCGCCGTGGTGGCCCACACCTTGGCCCTTGAAGCCGCCACGCAGGACGCCGACCCTTGGAGCCGCCGCGACGGGTGGCGCCTGGCCGGCGACGCCGTACGCCGCTTTGATTTGGCCGAAGGCGAGGCCCACCACGAGGTGCTTCTGCGCCGCCACCACGGCGGCGCCATGAGCCTGACCTTGGCCGCTGATGGCACCCAAACGACCACCGCCTTCGCAGTGGACTCCACCAACCCCGAGCAGCACACCCTGCGCCTGGGCGAAGGCCTGGCCCTGCGCCGTGTGCGCGTGCACACCTACGCCCGCGGGGAAGACGTCACCGTGTTCGCCCCGCAAGGCAGCGCCACCCTCACCGAGGTCGATGTCATCGCCCGCGCGGGCGAGGGTGCGGCCCCCACCGGCGGCCGCCTCACCGCACCCATGCCCGGCAAGCGCATCGCCCTGCACGTCGAGGCGGGCGACGCGGTCAAGGCCGGCCAGGCCCTGGCGGTGATGGAGGCCATGAAGATGGAGCACACCCTCACCAGCCCGCGCGACGGCGTGGTCACCGAGTGCCTGTACGCCGTGGGCGACCAGCTCAGCGACGGGGCCGAGCTGCTGAAGTTGGAGGCCTGAGCATGGCCTTGCCCACCCACGTCACGCTGTGCGACGTCGGCCCACGCGACGGGCTGCAGAACGAGAAGGAGAACGTCTCCACCGAGCACAAGGCGCGGCTCGTGGCGATGCTGCAGGACGCGGGGCTCAAGGAGATCGAGGTCACCAGCTTCGTGTCACCCAAGTGGGTGCCGCAGATGGGCGACAACGCGGCCGTCATGGCGGCCCTCTCCCGCAAGCCCGGCGTTCGCTACTCGGTCCTCGTGCCCAACCTCAAGGGGCTGGAGCCGGCGCTCGCGAGCAAGCCCGACGAGATCCTCGTGTTCACCGCCGCCAGCGAGGCCTTCACGCAGAAGAACATCAACTGCTCCATCGCCGAGAGCCTGGAGCGGTTTGCGCCGGTCATCGCGGGCGCGCACGCGGCAGGCGTGAAGGTGCGGGCGGCGCTGTCATGCGCGCTCGGCTGCCCTTACGAGGGCGAGATCACGGCCGACCAGGTCGAGGCCGTCGTCAAGCCGCTGCGCGCGCTCGGCGTGGATGCCATCGACATCGCCGACACCATCGGCGTGGGCACGCCGCGCAAGGTGCAGCTCGCCATGGAACGGGCGCTCAAGCACTTCCCGGCCGCCGAGGTGTCGGGCCACTTCCACGACACCTATGGCCAGGCTTTGACCAACATCTACGCCAGCATGGAGCTGGGCATCCACAGCTTCCACACCAGCGTGGCTGGCCTGGGCGGCTGCCCCTATGCCAAGGGCGCGACGGGCAATGTGGCGACGGAGGACGTCGTCTTCATGCTCAATGGCCTCGGCATTGAAACCGGCATCGACCTGGACAAGCTGGTGGACGCCGGCGCCTTCATCTCGAACGTGCTGGGCCGCCCGCCGGTGTCGCGAGTGGCGCGGGCGGTGCTGGCCAAGCGCGTCAGCTGAGCCGGTCCAGCGCGTTCTCTATCTGCCCGCGCTCGTAGTCGCCCAGGCCACGGCGGGCGCGGCGCAGGCGGCCGATGAGGACGGCGTCCACCGGCTTGGCTTGGCACAGCCGCTCCACCAGGCGCAACAGCACCTGCATGCGCTCAAAGCCGCCGTCCATGCCCTCGGCGCTGGTCCACACGGGTTCCAGGCCCGTGGCGTCCAGCTTGGGGCAGCCCAGCAGCACGTTCAGCGCCTCGCGCCGCTCGAAGCTGCTGGCGATGCCGCCCGCCGCTTGCGCATACGCTGCCACCAGTTCAGCCTCGTCGCCCTGCAGCCGGCCCGCTCGGCCGCGCACAGGCCGGAGATCAACAGGCTGCTGTGCAGCAGTTAGCTGCACAGCCAGGTCAGCAGCACATCGGTCATTTCGTGCCTCCCTTGCGTTGCTTCAGCAGCGCCTGCAGCTCGGCCAGCTCGGTGGCGTTGACGCTGCGTGCATCAAGCAGATGACCTGCCAGATAGCAGCCGTACGCTCGTTGGAAATGGAAGCTCCTGCCAGATCGCGCGTCAACCAAGCGCCTTCTTGCATCGAGCCTCAAAGTCGTCGCGCCATGTCTTCAGGGCTTCGATATCCGCACGCAGCTCAGGCTCGTCCGGAATGAAGGCAGGAACCTCCATCGACTGGCTGTGCTCGTAGAACGAGTACTTGGTCATCAGGCCGTCGATCGTTGCGCAGTCGGTGAGCTCAATTGCGGACAGCGCAGACAACCTGTTCTCGGTCGTTACGCTTCGCCGGTGCCTCTTGACAACTTCATTCAGTAGGTCGTCTTCGACCGTTCGCTCCAGCAGTTTGCGGAAATCGCTGCAGATGCCTTGCGCCAGCGCTCGGTACGCTTCGCCGCCGCCAGTCTCGCCAGCCTTCTTCGCGGTTTGCAGGCGGGTGAGTAGCAGGTTATTTGCCTTGTCTGTCCGCAGCGTCCAAACGGACTCGGGGACGGGAAGGCCTGCGGATCCTGAGTAGGCCTCGATACACCGCTGAACCAAGTGGTCCTTCTTCCACTGGTCTCCGTTCTTCTTTGCCACGTCTTCCATGGCGCCATACAGCGAGAGCCTGTGGGTGAAGACCAGGACTTGGCGCGTCTTTGCAAGCTCTGCCAACCGTTTAGCCACCGCCCACTCAAAGTCGTGGTCAAGTGACGAGATGGGGTCGTCGAATACAAAGGGAGCAATTTGCTGCTTGCCAGTTACGTCGGCCAAGAAGGCGGCCAGCGAGATGATTCGGCGCTCGCCTTCGCTAAGCACCGCAGCCGGATCGTCGTCCCGGCCCTTGGTACCAGTAAGCTTTAGCTGGTGCATCGCCTTGCCGCGCTCGATGCGAGTCTTGACAATCGAGACACGCACTCGGTTGGCGCCAAGAGCTTTGAGTTCAGCGTTGAACCGGTTGACATAGGCCTCGGTGATGATCTTCTCCGTCACCTCGCTGGCCTTCATTGAGACCTTGCGCGAGTTCGCGAGCCCCTTCCAGGTCTCGAAGTCCTGCCAGGCCTTCAGCCGCTCGACTTCCTTGCTCACAGCGGCTTTCTGCTGGGCAATCCACTTCTGGGCCTCAAGAGCGAGCTTGTCCTTGGCTGCCTTAGCGCGGTCGGACTCCTCGGCGTCTTTGTCGAGCTTTAGCGCTTCTTCCTCCAGGCTCTCAGAGCGAGCCTGCAGCTTTGCCACAAGAGGCGCTACGTCGGGTGCCGCCACGGCCGGCCCGTTCGCTTCCTTGGCAGCTAGTGCTGCGCGGGTGAGACGTGCTGGCCCCCAGCATGCTTTCAGGTCTTCCAGCCAGACTGCCTCCTCCAGCCCCGCAGCTGCGCACTGAGTTGTGAGTTGATCGTCGCTCGGCGGCGCGGGAAGTCCTGTGAGCGCTTCGGCATGAGCGGTTTCAGCCGCCTTGGCTTCGGCCTCAAGCTTGCTGCCAACGAACTTCTCGAAGTCTTGAAGGCGTTGCTGGGCATCGGGCTGCAGTTCTTGATGGCAGAGCAAGCACCGCGCCGTTTCCGTCACCGGGAACTGCTTTTGCGGGTAGGCCGTATTGGAGTACTCCTTCGCGGCGTCCCACATCGCGCGCCAGGTGGCCTGCCCGACCCCGTCCAAGAGCGTTGAGTTGACCTTTGCTGCTTCTGCTGCGATGCGACGCTTGTCCTTCGCTGCCGTCTGAAGCGCTCGGATGCTCTGGATGCCGGCGGCCCCGAAAGCGGCAGCGCCCTGGCCAAGAGCGGTGATGATCTGCTCGACTTGCGCTTTCTTGGCCCTGCGCTGCACAGCGCCCGCTGCAGGGTCAGCAACCTTGAGCCTCTCAGTCAGGTCATGAAGTGCTGTGGCCTGAGCGTCCGTCCAGCTTGTCAGCTGGTCGATATCTGCCAGCGTCATAGTGTGACGTAGCTTCGTGTACTGCTCGGCGGGGCCCGTCCCTGCATATTCCTGTGGAAGAGCCGGTAGGCCACTCACCAGCTTGTCTTGTTGCGTTTGCAGCTTCGCCTTGATGCCGTCACACGCGGCGGCCAGTTGCTCGAACATCGACACGAGCGGCGGAACATAGCCCGCCGTGCTCTCCTTGGTGAGGTAGTGCAGCGCCTCGTCGCTATCGAAAATGTCGACAGCGCGCAACTCCGGGACTGAATCGCTGTCAGCAGGCCAGACCACGGACACCGGGGCGGGTCCTTGCTGGTAGTCGACCTTGCATTGGCGGACCTGTGGCGGGTGTCCGAAGACGTTGGCCTTCAGTGCCGCTGCACGCGGCTTGCCACTCGAACGCTTGAGTATTCGCGTGTAGCCTGACTTGCCGGAGCCGTTGTGGCCGTAGACCACCACAAGGTTGCCCTTACCGAAGTCCAGCGATGACTTGGGTGACAAGTTCTCAATGCCTTGAACCTCTGACAGACCCATCAGCCGCAGTTCACCCGACGCGGCAGGAGCCTGGGTCAGCGAGCCAAAGGCACGCTGCTTGGATACCTTGCGTCCATCCGCAGTCTTCAGTAGCGCAGTGACCGCCTCTATGTCTTCGTTCTGTAGCTTGTCAGAGCTCAGCAGCCGGTCTGCTGCCTCCTGGAGCCAATCCTGCTGACTCAGAAGCCAGTCTTTGACCTCTCCCTGCACTTCCTTCATGCGAAACCCCTTGTTGTAGGACTCACAAGACTGCTCACACCTGATGGCGTCTACGGCGGTCCAGGACGCCCGGACACAACTGGACCGCTAGCCTTGTTGCGCCAGCGTCGGCTATTCGTCCTGGTCGGCCCTGATAGGCTTGCCGCAGTGCGGGCAGACGATTTCGTTCATGTCCTCAGCGCAATGAACCTACAGGTTAGCAACACTTTGGGGCCCTAGTACTCGATTGGCTGCACCGGTGACCGCAGTGGACGCGCCCTTTTGCCCTACCGCTTACCGAGAACAGGCGGATATTCTGGGCACTACCCAATGCCAGATCCTGTTGGCAGGAGTCATTGGCCTTCCGAATTCATGTGACCGCACGCAGCCTCAAGCCGCCCTTCGTTCCCAATGATCCGGAGCAGCAGTCGACTGCCAAGTCGGGTCGGCGCCCGGGCAAGCTGCGGCCCCGTCAGCCCCGTATCTCCCACAACACATTGACGCTGCACCGCCGGCCCGCCACCTGGGCCAGGCGCCGAGGGTCGATCCAAACCTCGCTCGGCAACGACCTGCATGCTGGCCGTGCGGCGCGAAAGCGCCGAGGATGCTCACGGAGGCGCACTTGCCCGCCTCGGGCTTGCCGGTGCGTTGCCTCAGGTCGCCCTCCGTTCGCCCAGCGCCGCCACCACCGCCTGCAACGCCCGCCCGCAGTCATCCCGGTTGAGCCCGCCGCCCAGGCACAGGCGCAGGCCTTGGGGCGGTTGTCTGTCGGTCGAGAAGGCGCTCGCCGCCACGGCGGCAATGCCCATCTCCCGCAACGCATTCGCCATCGCACTCGCAGAAGACTCAGGCCCTGCAGCCTCCGGCAGCGGCAGCCAGCAGTGAAAGCCATTGGGCTGCGTCTGCACCCCGAACGCGCCCAGCCGCTCGCGCATCAGCGCGCTGCGCCAGCCACATTCGGTTCGCACCGCCGCCAGCACCTGGGCTGCGTGCCCCTGCTCCAGCCAGCGCGAGACGACGGCGTTGATGAAGGGCGATGCCATCACCGTCGTCGCCCGCAGCGCGCCGGACAGACGCTGATGCGCCGCCACCGTCGGTGACAGCACATAGGCCACGCGCACGCCGGCGCCCAGCCACTTGGAGAGGCCGCTGACGTAGTAGGTCACCGCGCCGGCAAAGTCGGCCAGCGCGGGCGGTGTGGCGGCGGGGAGCATGCCGTAGGCGTCGTCTTCGATGATGGGCACGCTGTAGCGCAGCGCGATGTCGGCGATCTGCTCGCGGCGCTGGATGGGCAGCGTGGCGGTGGTGGGGTTGTGCAGGTTGGGGCACAGGTAGAGCGCGCCCACCGGCGTGCTCTTGCAGGCGGCCTCGAATTCCTCGGGGATCAGGCCAAGGGCGTCCATCGCCAGCGGCAGCAGTTGCGTGCCCAACTGCGCCGCAATCGCCTTCATGCCCGGGTAGGCCAGGCTCTCCACGCACAGGCTCTGGCCGGGCTTGACGAGCAGGGACACGAGGGCCAGCAGCACCGCGTGGATGCCCGGCCCGATCAGCACGCGCTCCACCGCCGCGTCGGGCACCCACTGCGCCAGCCAGTGCGCGGCCAGCGCACGGTCATGCGCGGTGCCGCCGAAGTCCTGGTAGCGCATCAGGTCGTGCAGCGGCGTCTGGGCCACGGCCTCGGCGCCGCTGGCCTGCAGCGCCTGCATGGCGGGGTGGTCCTCGATCTCGGGCGGCATGTTCATCGTCATCTCAGCGCCCGTGCCCGCGCGCAGCGGCAGGCCGATGAAGGAGCCGCGCACATAGGAGCCCATGCCGGGGCGTGACGCGATCAGCCCGCGCTCCCGCGCTTGCGCAAAGCCGCGCACGACGGTCGTGTAGTTCAGCTGCAGCGTGCTGGCCAGCGCGCGCAGCGGCGGCAGGCGCTCGCGCGGCACCAGCCGGCCTTGCTGCAGGTCTTCGGCAATCAGCTCGGGGATGAGCTGGTACGCCGGCAGCCCGCTGTTGCGGATGCGGGCGATCCAGTGCGTGAAAGGCATGGCCCAGTGTGCCTGTCGCACGGGCTGATTTGGCGGGTTTGCCCTGTCGCAGCGGGGCACCCGCGTTGCACACCGGCCATTGATCGGGTGCATTGATTGCATGGCCCTGCTGCGTTGCGGTGCGCGCCATCAGCGGCGCCGGGGTCGCGGCCGGCGGCCGGACTGAATCGCGACGCCCGTTTGATCGCATGTTGATCGACCAGCTGCCGCGCCGCGTGGCATGCGATTCGCAATGAACCGGCTGTCCGGCGCCCAGGCTGCCGGCCCCACCGCAACCCCAAGAGGACTCCCATGCCCAAGGTCACCCACCCCGCCGCCCAGAAGGGCGATTTCCTGGTCGACTACGAAGAGAAGGTGTTCGAGGACGTCAAGGCCGAGCCCGGCGAGAAGGCCCTGGTGACCTTCCACACCGTGGCCTTCGAAGGCTCCATCGGCTTCGTCAACCTGCTGCAGGCCACTCGCCTGCAACGCAAGGGCTACGACACCTCCGTCCTGCTCTACGGCCCGGGCGTGACGCTGGGCGTGAAGCGCGGCTTTCCCAAGCTGGGCGACGCGGCCTTCCCCGGCCACCAGAACTTCAACGAGCAGATCACCAAGTTCATCGCCGAGGGCGGCAAGGTCTACGCCTGCCGCTTTGCGCTGCAGGCGCTGTACGGCCACGGCGAAGGCGCGCTGATTGAAGGCATCCGCCCGATCAACCCGCTGGACGTGCTGGACGTGGTGCTGCTGCACAAGAAGGCCGGCGCCGTCATCATCGACACCTGGACTTTGTGATGCCGGCGGCGAAGACGCTCAGGGCGGCCGCCGCCCAGATCTCCCCTGATCTGGACAGCGCCGACGGCACACTCGCCCGCGTGCTGGAGACCGTGCGCGAGGCCTCGCGCAAGGGCGTGGAGCTGATCGTCTTCCCCGAGACGCTGCTGCCCTACTACCCCTACTTCTCCTTCGTGCAGCCGCCGGTGCAGCAAGGCCCGGCCCACCTGCTGCTGATGGAGCGCGCGCCGACCGTGCCGGGGCCGATGACCGACGCCGTGTCGGCCGCCGCGCGCGAGGCCGGCATGGTGATCGTGCTGGGCGTCAACGAGCGCGACCACGGCAGCCTCTACAACACGCAGCTGATCTTCGACGCCGACGGCCGCCTGCTGCTCAAGCGCCGCAAGATCACGCCGACGTATCACGAGCGCATGGTGTGGGGCCAGGGCGATGGTGCCGGCCTGACGACCGTGGCCACGCGCGTGGGGCGCGTCGGCGCGCTGGCCTGCTGGGAGCACTACAACCCGCTGGCCCGCTACGCGCTGATGGCGCAGCACGAGGAGATCCACTGCGCGCAGTTCCCGGGCTCGCTGGTGGGCCAGATCTTTGCGGACCAGATGGGCGTGACCATCCGCCACCACGCGCTGGAGGCGGGCTGCTTTGTCGTCAACGCGACGGGCTGGCTGCGTGAGGAACAGGTGCGCGCCATCACGGCGGACGAGAAGCTGCAGGGCGCGCTGCGCGGCGGCTGCCACACGGCCATCGTGTCGCCCGAGGGCAAGTACCTCGCCGAGCCGCTGACCGAAGGCGAAGGCCTGGTGATTGCCGACCTGGACATGGCGCTGATCGCCAAGCGCAAGCGAATGATGGATTCGGTCGGCCACTACGCGCGGCCCGAACTGCTGAGCCTGGCTATCCGCCGCGACGCCAACAGCACCACGCTGCCCTGGCCCGGCGCCGCCTTGCAAGAAACCACCTTCCCCTTGCCCGAAGGAGCACCCCATGACTGAAGCCCTGGCGCTGCCCGAAGCGTCGCGCGCGCTGATGACCGAGCTGCAGTCGCAAGGCCTGCGGCTGCTGGACCCCGGCGCGGGCGCCGCCAGCCGCCGGGGCGGCGCCGGCCCGTCGGACCACAAGGCCGTGACAGTGGACGGCGTGACGCTGATGGTGCCGGTGCACACGCACACCGCCTTCAGCTCGCCCTTCATCGCCGACGCGCCCGGGCCTGACGGCCGCAGCGTGCTGCGCCGGGGCAGCATCCCGATTGCCAGCGTCAGCTTCCCGCGCCAGCCGCGCTTCTATGCGGGCAGCACGGCCGATGGCATTCCGTACTCGCAGATCGCCACGCTGCATGGCACCGACGTGCTGGCCACCACGGTGCTGCAGACCTGCATCCGCTACGAGAGCCGGCGCAAGGCGTGCAAGTTTTGCGCGATCGGCCAGTCGCTGGCGGCCGGCCGCACGATTGCGCGCAAGACACCGGCGCAGCTGGCCGAGGTCGCCCAGGCCGCCGTCGAGCTGGACGGTGTGAAGCACATGGTGATGACCACCGGCACGCCGCCCACGCCGGACCGGGGTGCCAAGGTGCTGTGCGACAGCGCCGAGGCCATCCGCGCCGCCGTCGACCTGCCGCTGCAGGCGCAGTGCGAGCCGCCCGACACCGATGCCTGGTTCCAGCGCATGAAGGACGCGGGCATCGACACGCTGGGCATGCACCTGGAAGTCATCGGCGACGACCTGCGTCGCCAGATCCTCCCCGGCAAGGCCGAGGTGCCGATGGCGCGCTACTGGGACGCCTTTGGCGCGGCCGTCGACGTGTTTGGCCGCGGCCAGGTCAGCACCTATCTGCTGGCCGGCCTGGGCGACAGCGCCGAGCTGCTGCTGGCCACCAGCGAGCGGCTGCTGGCGCTGGGCGTCTACCCCTTCGTCGTGCCCTTCGTGCCCATCAGCGGCACGCCGCTGGAGGACCGCCCTGCGCCCGATGCCGAGTTCATGCGCAGCGTGCTGGAGCCGCTGGGCCAACTGGTGGCAGACGCGGGCCTGCGCGCCGGTGACATCAAGGCCGGCTGCGGGCGTTGCGCGGCCTGCTCGACGCTGTCGCGCTACGAGACGCCGCTGGCGGCCTGACCATGCAAGTCCAGGCCCTCCACCCCCAGCCCTGGTGCGAGCTCGATGCGCACTACACGCCGCAGGAGTTCCGCATCCAGTGGGCCAGCGACCCGTGGATGGCGCGCGAGGCGCTGGCGCTGCGCCGGCAGGTGTTCTGCGCGGAGCAGGCGCTGTTCGTGCGCGACGACGCGGACGCCATCGACCGCGAGCCCAGCACGCGCTCGCTGGTGGCCGTCACCTGCCTGGCCGGCCAGGCCGACGAGGTGGTGGGCACCGTGCGCATCCACCAGGCCGCGCCGGGCGTGTGGTGGGGCTCGCGCCTTGCCGTGCGGGCCGACTGGCGCCAGCACAAGCGGCTGGGCACGAGCCTGATCCGCCTGGCCGTGACCAGCGCGCATGCACTGGGCTGCAAGGAGTTCCTGGCCCATGTGCAGGGGCAGAACGTGGCGCTGTTCGAGCGGCTGCACTGGCAGTCGCTTGAAGAGCTTGAGCTGCACGGCAAGCCGCATGCGCTGATGCGCGCCTCGCTGGCGCACTATCCGCCATGCACGACGCCGTATGCGGGCTTCGTGCTGACTCAGGGTTAGGCGATGACATACCTCGCCCAACTCACCGACGCACTGCGCAACAGCCGCGGCTTTAGCCACAAGCGAGACATCGCGGCCGTGCTGCCGCAGCTCGGCGGCGTCGCCGGCATCACGACCGTGCCCAACGGCGACGACTGCGCCGTGCTGCCCGACCCGAGCGGTGACGGCCACCTGCTGCTGGCCATCGAAGGGCTCATGCAGGACTTCGTCACCGCCACGCCCTGGTTCGCCGGCTACAGCGGCGTGATGGTCAACCTCAGCGACATCGCCGCCATGGGCGGCCGGCCGGTGGCCGTGGTGGATGCGCTGTGGGCCGGCGACGCCGACGTGGCGCAGCAACTGCTGGCCGGCATGCGCGCTGCCTGCGAGCGCTACGGCGTACCGCTGGTGGGCGGCCACAGCAACCTGCGCGCCGGGGCCGGGCAGCTGGCCGTGGCCGTGCTGGGGCGAGCGCGGCGGCTAATCAGCAGCTTTGCCGCGCAGCCCGGCGACCACCTGCTGATGGCCGTCGACCTGCGCGGCCAGTGGCAAGGCGAGCAGCCGTTCTGGAACGCCTCGACCGCCGCGCCACCCGAGCGCCTGCGGGACGACCTGGCGCTGCTGCCGCAGCTCGCCGAGGCCGGCGTGTGCGACGCCGGCAAGGACATCAGCATGGCCGGCGTGCTGGGCACGCTGCTGATGCTGCTGGAATGCTCGGGCGTGGGCGCGCATGTGGACCTCGCCCGGCTGCCGCTGCCGCCCGGCACGCCCGGCTGGCACGAGGCCAACGTGTTCGACGAGCACCTTCGCTGGCTCAGCGCCTTCCCGAGCTACGGCTACCTGCTGAGCGTGCGTGAACCTCAAGCCGCCGCAGTCCAGAACGTATTCGAGTCGCACGGCATTGCCTGCGCCGACATCGGCACCGTGCAACCCGGCAGCCGGCTCACGCTGCAGCTCGGCGAGGCGCACACGACCTTGTGGGACCTGGCCGACCAGGCCTTCATCGGCGCAGCGCCCGTCATGCAGCAGAGGCCTGCCGCATGAACATCGCCCTGCTCAGCCATTCCGTGCGCCCGCGCGGCGGCGTCATCCACACACTGGAGCTGGCCGGCGCGCTGCAGCGACGTGGCCACCGTGTGACGGTGATCGCGTCCGCAGAACGCGGCGAATCGCTGTTCCGCACGACCTCGTTCCCTGTCCAGGTCATCCGCCTGCCCGTGCTCGGCGGCGACCTGGTGCATCAGGTAAGCCAGCGCATCGCCGCGCTGGTGCAGGCCTTGCCGGCGCTGCTGCAGGCCGGCCGCTTCGACCTGCTGCACGCGCAGGACAGCCTGAGCGGCAATGCGCTGGCGCTGCTGCGCGCGCAAGGCCTGGCACTGCCGCGCTGGCTGCGCACGGTGCATCACCTGGACGTGTTCGCGCAGGACACGCTCAACCAGTGGCAGGAGTTCGCCTGGCGTTCGGCCGATGGCGTGGCCTGCGTCAGTGACAGCTGGTGCGCGCATTTCCGCGAGCACTTTGGCGTGACGGCGGAGCGCGTGTTCAACGGCGTGGACCTGGGCCGCTACCGCATCGCCGCCGATGCGGGCGACGCGCAACATCTGCGCGAGTTGGGGCTGGATGACGCCGGCGGGCCGGTCTGCCTGATGGTGGGCGGCGTGGAGGAGCGCAAGAACACCGTGCGCCTGCTGCACGCCTTCGCCCGGCTGCGCCGCGATGACCCGGCCTGGGCCGAGGCGCGCCTCGTGGTGGCCGGTGGCGCCAGCATGCTGGATCACAGCGCCGCGCGCACGGCCTGGCAGAAGGCGCTTGCAGAGCTTGGTCTGGCAGAGGGAACTAACCAACCCGTGCTGCGCACCGGCCCGCTGCCCGATGAGGCCTTGCCCGCGCTGATGCGACGCGCCGATGTGCTGGCCATGCCCTCGCTGGTCGAAGGCTTCGGCCTGGTCGCGCTGGAGGCGCTGGCCTGCGGCACGCCGGTGCTGGTGTCGGACCGCCCGCCCTTCACCGAGCACCTGCGCGGCACACCGGGCGTGGCCTGGTGCGAGCCGGAAGACACCGCCTCCATCGCCGCCGGCCTGCAGGCCGCAGCGCACAGCCCCAGGCTCACCACGCCGCCGCCCGTCAGCGTCGCTCACTCGTGGGAGCGCAGCGCCGCCGTCCACGAAGCCTGGTACCAGCGCACGCTGCGTGCCCCGGCCGAACGCCAGCCCGAGCCCGTTTCACTCTGCCTCTGAGCCCCGCAATGCCCGCCATGCACTACCGCCTTAGCTGGCCCGACGCCAGCGAGACCCTCTGCTACTCGCCCTCGCTGGTCATCCAGGACTACCTGCGCCCCGGCAACGACTACCCGCTGCCCGAGCTGCTGACCCGCGTGCGCGAAGCCACCCGCATTGCCAACGAGCGGGTGCAGGCCAAGTTCGGCTTCACCTGCTCGCGCGCCGGTGACCAGCTGCTGCAGACCGAGGCGCACGCCGCCGCCTTTGCGACCGACGCCGAGGCGCGCGTGCGCGTGCTCTCGTTCGAGCCGGCCTGAACACATCCCAAGGAGACACCCATGAAGCAACCGATTCACCACGAAGTCGTCGTCGTCGGCGGCGGCCAGGCCGGCCTGTCCGTCAGCCACGGGCTAACGGCCCAAGGCATGGAACATGTCGTGTTCGAGAAGCACCGCGCGATGCATGTCTGGAAGACCCAGCGCTGGGACAACTTCTGCCTGGTGACCCCCAACTGGCAGTGCCAGTTGCCCGGCCATGCCTACGCCGGGCCCGACCCGCACGGCTTCATGAAGAAGGACGAGATCGTCCAGTACCTCGACGCCTTCCGCGCCCACGTCGACGCGCCGCTGCACGAGGGCGTGGCGGTGGAGCTGGTGAAGCCGCTGGCGGAGGGCGGCTTTCTGGTGCGCACCAGCGACGGCGAGTGCACGGCGGCCCAAGTCGTCGTGGCCTCAGGGGGCTATCACGAGCCCATCGTGCCGCGCCTGGCCGAGCGGCTGCCGCCGCAGATCACGCAGGTCCATTCCGCGCAGTACCGCAATGCCGCGCAGCTGCCGCCCGGCAAGGTGCTGGTGGTGGGCTCCGGCCAGAGCGGCGCGCAGATCGCCGAGGACCTGCACCTCGCCGGCCGCGAGGTGGTGCTGGCCGTCGGCGACGCGCCGCGCTGCGCGCGCTTCTACCGGGGCCGCGACGTGGTGGACTGGCTGGCCGACATGGGCTACTACGAGATGCCGGTGGGCCAGCACCCGCTGCGCGAGGGCGTGCGCGACAACACCAACCACTACGTGACCGGGCGCGACGGCGGGCGCGACATCGACCTGCGGCGCTTTGCCAGCGAAGGCATGGCGCTGTACGGCGTGCTCACCGGCCTGGACGACGACCGCGACACGCTGCGCTTTGCGACCGGCCTGCGCAACTCGCTGGACCAGGCCGACCGCACCTACAACGGCATCAACGCGTCCATCGACCGCTACATCGAGGCCAGTGGCCTGGATGCGCCGCCGGGCGGCGTCTACGCGCCGGTGTGGCAGCCGGCCGAGGAGCGAGAGAGCCTGTCGCTGCGCGACGCCGGCATCACCAGCATCGTCTGGTGCATCGGCTTCACGCCGGACTTCCGCTGGCTGGACGCGCCCGTCTTCAACGGCCGCGGGCAGCCCATCCAGCAGCGCGGCGTGACCGCCGTGCTGGGCCTGTACTTCATCGGCCTGCCGTGGCTGCACACCTGGGGGTCGGGCCGGTTTTCAGGTGTGGCGCGCGACGCCGACTATCTCGTGCGGCAAGCCCTGCTGCGCAGGGCAGCGCAGCCCGCCGAACTTGCCGCCGCCTGACCCGACTGCGGCGCGGTCAACCAGCCGCTTCGGCCACGCGCTCGCGAAACAGCAACGCCCGCTCGGCACTGGCCACCGCCTCGATGCGCGTGGAGGCCTCGGCCAGCCAGTCGAGGAAGCGCGACTCGCTGTCCACCGCGCGGGCGCTGGCGCGCAGCTCGGCATCGCGGCCTGCGAGCATGCGGCTGGCCAGGTCCAGCGCGAACATCTTGGCGCGCATCAGGCGCTGCAGGTCGGCGGCTGCGTCGGCCGGCGCCGGCGCCGGGGCCGGTGCGGCACGCGGCGTCACCAGGCCATCGCGGCGCAGCGTGGCCAGCGCTCGCGCATCCAGGCCCAGCGAGCGCGCGATGCCCAGCAGCTCCGCCTCGCTCCGCCGGCCATCCACGTTGATCAACAACATGCGCAACGGCACCGGCAGGCTGCCGCGCGGGCCGGCGAGCAGCTGGCGGGCGGCCTCGGTCTTGGCGGGGGGAGCAACAACGGCTTGTGACATGGCGCTCATCATGTCCAGCGCTTTTGCAGATTCGATGACACGACCATGACGGGCCCGTGAGCAGGCGCCTGGCTCGGGCGGGTTGAGCGAAACCTGCGGTTCAACCCGGGCAGCACGACCACCACGATGCCCGCCAATGCGCTCGCTGCTCAACGAGTGGCACCTCAGGCAGATCAAGCCCAAGCCCTGCGCTACCCTTGCGGCCGTTCCAACGGGAGGCTTCTCAAATGATCCTGGGCATCGACCTGGGCACCACGCACAGCGCGGCGGCGGTGTTTCGCGACGGCGCGCCCGTCCTCATCCCCAATGCCCACGGCGACTTCCTGACGCCGTCCGCCGTCGCGCTCGACGACCAGGGCCACACGCTGGTGGGCCTGGCCGCCCGCGAGCGCGCCGGCCTGCACGCGCAGTCCACCGCCCTGGCGTTCAAGCGCTGGATGGGCAGCGACAAGAAGCTCGTGCTGCGCAGCGGCGCGCATGTGAAGGAGTTGCGCGCCGAGGAGCTGTCGGCGCTGGTGCTGCAGACGATCAAGGCCGACGCCGAGTCCTTCCTGGGCGAGCCCGTCACCGAGGCCGTCATCACCGTGCCGGCCTATTTCAACGAGGCCCAGCGCCGCGCCACGCGCACGGCGGGCGAGATCGCCGGGCTGAAGGTCGAGCGCCTGCTCAACGAGCCCACCGCCGCCGGCCTGGCCTATGGCCTGCAGGAGCGGCCCGAGCACAGCAGCTTCCTGATCTTCGACCTGGGCGGCGGCACCTTCGACGTGTCGGTGCTGGAGTACTTCGACGGTGTCGTCGAGGTGCGCGCCAGCGCCGGCGACACCCGGCTGGGCGGCGAGGACTTCAGCCGCGTCATCGCCCAGCTGTTCGCCAGGCAGTGCGAGACGCTCAGCGCCGAGGAGCGCCAGGCCTGGTTCGAGGGCGAGACCTGGTGGCGCCTGGCCGAGCAGGCCAAGCGTGACCTGGGCGAGCGCGACAGCGTGGAGATCAGCACCGTCTGGCGCGAGCGCACGCTGACCGCCACACTCAGCCGCGCCGACTTCGAGGCCGCATCCCAAGAGCTGCTGCAGCGCCTGCGCCGCCCCATCGAGCGCGCGCTGGCCGATGCGCAGCTCGACCCGGCCAGTCTCGCCGAGGTCGTGCTGGTGGGCGGCGCCACGCGCATGCCCATGGTGCAGAAGCTCGTCACGCGGCTGTTCCAGCGCCTGCCGCTGCGCAAGCTCGACCCCGACCTGGCCATCGCCATGGGCGCCGGCGTGCAGGCCGGCCTGAAGGCGCGCGACGCGGCGCTGGACGACGTGGTGCTGACCGACGTGATGCCCTACTCGCTGGGCATCATCGCGGCCGCCCAGGTCAACGGCCACTTCATGGCCGACCGCTTCTCGCCCATCATCGAGCGCAACACGCCGGTGCCGGTGTCGCGCGTGGAGCGTTATCACACGGTGGCCGACCAGCAGCGTCAGATCCTCATCGACGTGCGCCAGGGCGAGTCGCCCGTGGGCTCGGAGAACCTGAGCCTGGGCAAGCTGGAGATCCCGCTGCAGCCCGTGCCGGCGGGCGCGGCGGGCGTGGAAGTGCGCTTCACCTACGACGCCAACGGCCTGCTCGAGGTTGAGGCCCACGAGACGCCCGGCGGCCAGCGCCACGAGCTCATCATCGAGAGCCAGGGCGCGCGCCTCACGCCCACCGAACTCATCGCCACGCGCGAGCGCCTGCAGGCGCTCAAGCGCCACCCGCGAGACGAGCAGGACAACCGCTACCAGATCGAGCGCGCCAAGCGCCTGTTCGAGGACCGCCTGGGCAACGACCGCGCGATGCTGCAGGACTGGCTGGGCGCCTTCGAGGCTGCGCTGCAGACCCAGGACCCACGCACCATCCGCAGCGCCCGCCAGCAGTTCAAGGAAGCGCTGGACAGCATCGACACGTCGTTCCGCTTTTGACCGCCATGTGGGACGAGGACTGGGCCCTGCTGGGCATTGAACCGACGACCGAGCTGGCAGCGATCAAGAAGGCCTATGCACTGAAGCTGCGTGTGACGCGGCCGGACGATGACGCCGACGCGTACCAGGCACTGCGCGGGGCGTATGAGCGGGCTCAACAGTGGGCGCGCTGGCAGCGCGAGAACCCTGGCGAGGCAGCGGCAGTCGCGGAGCCACCCGCGCCGCCGCCGCCCGAGCAGCACATGGCGCCCGCCGAAGAGCCGCCGGTGCCGGTGCCCGAACACGTCGTCGCGCCGAAGCACCTCACCGACGAGCTGGAGTTGCTGTGGCGGCGCAGCGGCGAGGCCGCGCTGCTGCACGGCTGGGCCGATGCCCGCCGCGAACTGGACCAGCAGCCGCTCGCCCGGCAGGTCGAGTTCTCCGCCGCGTTCGCGCGCTGGGCGTTGGGCCTGCCCAGCCTGCCCGACGAGTTGCTGAAGGCGCTGGACGCGCACTTCGGCTGGCTGGACGACTTCCGCACCGAGCGCCAGCTGGGCACCGAGCTGACCCACGCGCTGCACGAGGCGCTGAACGACCGGCTGCGCCCGCCCCCCATCCCCGAGCCCGTGCGCGAGCTGGGTGCACCGCTGCAGCGGCTGGACGCGCTGCGCCAGAACGGCGGCGCCTGGTGGCGGCTGCAGTTGTTGCTGCTGTTGCTGCAGCCCACGCTGGCGCGCAGCCAGGGCCTGCTGGGCGGGCAGTGGCTGCGCAAGCTGGGGCTGGACCTGCCGGCGCAGCGCTGGCTGGACGCAGGCCTGAAGCGCGGCCTGTGGCTGCGCGTGGGGCTGGGCGGCATGCTGTGCTTCGGCGCCGGGTTGCTGGCCTTCGGCGACGCGATCATCGCGGGCGCCCATCTGCTGGGCTGGCTGCTGGGCACCAGCGCCGTCATGGTGGCGGGCCTGCTCGTTGCTTCACTGATCCACACCGGGCCCACGCTGACCCACGGCCACAAGCGCCTGGCACTGCCGCTGGAGCGCTGGCGCCAACACAGCATGCAGCCGGTGCTGGGCCTGGTGTGGCTGCTG
>Ga0114942_1000162_pt1 | contig 18256 bp, 15 predicted proteins | sample LowerColdCreek_FD_88674 | JGI IMG/M metagenome (GOLD analysis project Ga0114942, IMG submission 88674) | Groundwater microbial communities from Cold Creek, Nevada to study Microbial Dark Matter (Phase II) - Lower Cold Creek | ecosystem: Environmental > Aquatic > Deep subsurface > Groundwater ... | reverse complement strand
TGAAGTAGAAGCTTTTCCATCTAATGCAGTTTGAGTAGTAGCAGATATAGGTTTATTAACGTCAGAAGTATTATCTACATTTCCTAAACCTATGTCGGAAGAACTAAGTACTACTATACCAGTATACCCATTAACGGAATCTACTGCTCCACTTCCTCCCCCACCTCCGCTACTTAAGTAAGTAGTTTTCCAAGAACGAATTGCATTATAACAATCGCTTATACCTGATAAACCGTTTACAGTGGTTCCCGGAGAAGGAAGCTGTAATAGTAAGGTATCTCCTTTCCGTAATCTTAGAAAATTGTTTACCCCTACTGTAAAGTATTCTACAGAAACTTCATCTCTAGTAACCACGTGATAATTAGTTTTATCAGGTAATATAACTTGAGCTACTAAGCTATCCGGATAAGTTGTTACTATGCTTTTCATAATTAATAATTAATATCTAAATACTGTATTGTGTATATTAAAATTGGAGCATTGGTTGAAAAATCTATGGTACCAGTATTAGTATTAGTAGCGTCTGTACAAAATAAACCAGTAGAAAATGATCTAGTTGACGGATTATAAGGTATTGTCTCTGTCATTGCCTCTGCTCTACCTGTAACTGGTTGAGTACAACTAACTGCCCATCCTTTAATATTATTATTTGAAGTATGTATATTGTTAGAAATAAAATTTCCTTGTACATTGGCTACTTCTAAGTACAGGTTTCCATCCTCTGATCCAGCTATTTTAGTTATAGTTATATCTTTATTACACAAAGTATTACTTAATACTACAAATTTAGCATCCTGAAGATCGTTACTTTCAATTATTAGTGCAAATTTTAATTCCTTTATCTTCCTATCTTCGACATAAGAATCGTAATAGGTTTCTATAATATCCCATATTTTAATTCCCGCAATAGCTGGAACAGTAGACAAACCAGTATTAGACCAGTTCTGTATAAAAGGCACATATGCCTGTTGCATTTGTTGTAAACTATAAGATGAACTCATAATTAAATTGTTGTTTTTGTATTTTTTATTATTTTTTAAATAGTAACAATAACAGAGTAAGAGCAGTTAGTGTCTGCGCTAGTCACTATTACTTTATATTCTCCGGGTTTATATGTAAATAACTGAGTACCTTGATTAAGTAAGGATGGATTACCATTTCCAAAATTTAATACTTGAACATTATTATAATACCATTTATATGTAGGAGCTACTAAAGCTGTTCCTGTAACAGCTACACTAAGTGTATACCATGTGATAGTAACAGGACTTATTACGCCATCATCAGTAAAAGTATATGAAGCAGGATTAGTAATAACTCCTACTCCATCATATACTGCCGTAATAGTTTTACTATATGTGAATGTATCACCTGTATAAACTCTGCTAGGACCTACAACATGCGTATTATTATGATAAGCTTCAATATGTGTAGTTGTAGGAAAAGGCAATGTTTGAGCAAAGCTAGAATTTTGTCCTCCTACTCCATTTTGAATTCCTCCGCCTAAGTTACCGGGCAGTGAACTAGTTATATACATATTCCAATCAAATCTGAAAGTATTGTTAGCATATACAACATTCGATATTACTTTATTGGTTAAAGTAATATTATCTACTGTAGGTACTGATGTAATAGTTAAAGTTCTAATTGATGGTTTTACTTCCATTGTACTTTGACTTACATTTGGGCTACAACCTACTACGTATTGAAATGTTAATACATAGTTAGTAGACCATATTACTAAAGGATTGTCGTTACTGTTGCTAAGTATCGCATTCTGTGTAAAATTAGCAGTAGTGCCGTCAACGGTTAGACTTATTGGAAATGCTACTGAAGCTCCAGCTTGAGTCTTAGCATCTATTATATACCAACGTCCTCCCGGACTAGATATAAATCCATTAGTCTGTTTTAAATCAAACTGTGTTTTTAAATTCATTTTTATAATGTATGGTTAAGAGATAATCTTGCAAGTCCATTATTAGTTCCATTTACGGATCCCACCCAATTAGTTCCTATTCCAGCTAATGTTGCTGTTGAACAACTTCCAGCGTTACCATAATTACTGATAACAGTTAATGGTAAAGGTGAAAAATTATTCATTAAATTACCTGTCCAGTTAGTTGTAACAGCTTTAGGTATAGCATATATAAGTGCTTTATTACTTGTAAGAGTACCTGTAAGTACATTCAGCGTATTGCCTAATGCAACTTTAGTATTTCCAGGATAACTTGTTAATCCAAAATCACTAATAGAAGAATTAGTTGAAACATTTGAAGTACTAAATGTTACTGCAGAATTAGGTATAATATTGTCCTTAGCTATTATAGAAACAGCTGTAATAGGAAATACTATAAATCCTCTATAATCACTCCATGTACTAATATTAGGAAATAGACTTTTGTACGTATTTAAACTTGCACTAATATTAGCTCTCACTTGTGTAGACTGTCCAAAGGTAGTTAAAGACCCTCCTACACCTTCTGCATTAGATACTAATAATGCAGCTGTTTGTGCTGCGGTATCCCATTGTATTCGTATATTATGGATAGGTGGATCATATATAACTGATTTAGACACTATTAAATCTCCACAAGGACTTGTACTATCAACTCTTCTAAACTTATATGTTCCTGGTTTTAATACACTAGGAGTATTGATTCCTGATCCTGTAATGCTCCAATTATCAAATACAGACTCAGTAGCTGTAGTAGTTGCTGACTCTACTCCGTTGTTTAACACTATAGTGCCTGATCCATTTAATGCTACTACATTTGAACTAGCATAATCAGACCAATGGCTATAATTAATAGATGGAGTCCATGTCACATACGCATTTTGTAGGCCGTTACTTACTGTAGATGCTTTACATGGTTGCGTAATAGTAGGCAAAGTAGTAGATCCATGCATAGTATAAGTATAGCTCTGGGTAAAAACTCCTTCTGGACAAGTAGAACAACCACTATTATCTATGTTACTCCATATATATCTAAGATTTACAACATTAGATGCTGTATTAAGATTGTTAAACGGAGATCCTTGCGGAATAAACGTAGTAACTGCAGCTGTTTGTAAATTAGCATATGTTCCAAGAAATAAATTAGTATTTAAGGTTTGGTAAAGAGCTGCTGTTACGTTAAATAGCTGCGTAGGTGTTGTAGGACAAGCATTAACTATTGAAAAATTAGTACTTAAATTACTACGTACATTAGTACTTAAATTTACTTTATTAAACGTATTAGAATTAGTATCATAACACATAACATGATTCGATGGAAGCAAGTTGTCGATAATATTTAACTGTCCTCCTTCCATTGTACTAATCGAATAGTTAGTAGTACTAGTTCCTGGACCTCCTGCAAATGGAGTAGCACAGTTACCACTACAACAATTACTACAGGTATGTACAAATAAAGTAAAATTGTAATTGCCATAACAATTAGTTCCTTGAGCATCAGGTATTTCTACAAATACAGTATTTCCCGTAAAACATCCTAAACTACTTAAAACTAAGTTAGGAGCATTAGTATACGGCCCATTAATGTCTCCAATACCTACTGCTAGTCTCCATGTAATTGAGCAGTTGCCTGTAGGCACTTTACAAGTTGCAATTCTCCATTGTGTTTGAAGCGGATGATTAGTATCAATCCAGGTAGATAAGCTCCACGATTCTGCTCCAGTAGATAGATTAGTAGCTGCACATGTAGGAGGAGCAACTGCATTTGTAACACAGTTGCTCGTTGCTAGTTTTTGCGCAATATTTATTAACATAGAATTTTTAGTTTAAATTAACAAATAAGTATAGTCCCCCAAGATACCCCTGCGCTCGGTACTGAAGTTACGCTGTTTAAGTCTGTTGTATGTACTACTGTACAAGCTGCTGCAGAACTAGCAGGAATAGAAGTATTAAGTAGTAATATTCTAAGTCTCCAAACTAATGGAGTCGCAACTGGTATAGTAGTAGTAATTGTTATAGAGTTAGCTGCTGCCCAACCACCGCTACGGGGATAATCTTCATTGGCAGCAGTTTTAAGTATAGTCTTAGTACTAGTGTTAAACTGTAATGAATTGTTTATAGTTGCATTATACGTTAATGAATCTCCACTAGGTGGTACCACTAATGGTACTGCTCCCGGTGTTAAAGTATAAGCAGTTGTACTACTATTTAATAGTATATGCCCTATTGAAACAGGTGAAGAAGGCATAGTGTTATCTAACACTTCTAAATAGGTAGCTATTTTATATATTCTTTCTGGCGTTGCCGGCGTCGGTGGAATATTAGTAAATGCTGTAATATTTAAATTAGATAACGTTAAACCTGTAGCAGTTAAAGGAGCTACTGTAAATGTATGATTAGCTAAGTTAGGCGTACTACAAACATTTACTCCTCCGTGTGTTCCCGCTACTGCAGGTGTACCAGTGTATCCTATAACAAAGTGTTCCCAATCTTTACAAGTATTAGTAACACAATCACTAGTACCATATACAAAATGATATTCTTCTAAAGGAGTGCTAATTCCAACACCTGTACTAAAGTTAATTTGTGGATCTTGTGCAGATGCTTGAATGTTACCATCCCATGAAATATAATCTGTACTTGCATCACCTGCAGAACTAATCTTTACAAAATCTGCATTTGTAGCTAAACCTGTACAAGGAGTAACATTGCCTGCAAGGACTAACGCTGCCCATGTAGCTTGTTTAGTAGCAGCATTGGCAGGTTTATATAAATACAACGACTGCGCTACTGTAGGATTTGTAGGACGGGTCGTTGATGGAAAAATCGAAGAAAAATTTATAGAAGGCATTGTTTTAATTTTAACATATTATATTAGCTACTGCATTACCTGCACATCTAATATCTAAAGTAACAGTTTTCCACTCTGAATATTTAGTGGTTGCCGTGGTACTCTGTCTAGTACCTTGTATTCTATATTTGAATGTATACGTTCCGTTTACTATAGTAGTGCTTACTTTAATCTTTTTATTAGCTACATCCGTAGATATAGTTATACTTGTAGTATTAATAGTACTGCTGTCAATCTCTATAGCGGTTAATTGTAACCCATTCATTGTGATCTTACTAGTAAGATCTATATCATTAATTTTATTACAAGAAATACATTCAGTAAAATCTGTAGTGATTGGATCAGATACACATGTATGGATAAATATAGAACTTCCTACATCACTTATACAAGCACCTAGATTATTACTAGGGTCAGCATTAGTTTCTACTCTATACTCAAATGGTTCTGACGTAATTGTATTTGCACCGGGCAATACTAAAACTGTATATTCTATTTCATGGTTATTATTTAATTTAATAACACCGTAAGGCGTTTTCATACATTTTCCATCACTACTTACTACATACCCAGCTATAGGTGTACCTTGATTAGTAGGAGCTAAAAACTTAAACGTAGTCCAGTTAACCTTTGATATATCTAATGGATTAGTAATAACTGCTGTCTTAAAACTATAATAGGGGTTAGCTATTACAGATGCACAACCTATACTAGGTTGATCTACAGCAGATAGATTAATATCTGTACATGCTATATTAACTGCTTGTAATTTAGGTAACTGGAAGCAACCTACTTGAGCATTACAAGTTGTCCCATTAAGTATGAAAGAACTATTATAGATTTTACCACAAGTATCCTTAATAGTGTAGTTATACACAGTAGTACCGCTAAGATTTTTATCTAGAATGACAAAATTTCCAAAATTATCATGAATATGATAAGTATTAGAAGGAGCGCTTAACGTAAATGTAGAGTAATCGAATTCACATCCTTGACATGCATAATTACCTATTAATGCTTTACCTGTAACTATTCCTACTTTATAATTGTATCCAATAAATTTGATACTGTTAAAAGTTTCATCTTTAATTCCGCATTGAGTGTCTACATTTAATACTGGTATTTGAGCACTACAAGTAGTATGAAATCCAGAAATTGTATATTTACAGCCTGCGTTATTATATACAGTACAAGCTACTGTATGAGTATTAGATGAACTATTTGCTTTCTCTTCTACAAATATAGAAGGAGTTCCTTGTCCACTAACTATATTTAGATTTGGACCTGTAGTCCATTCATATTTAACTATGTCTAAAGTGTTAGCAGGAAAGCTATATTTATTAGGGGCACTATATACTAGGCTTTCATTTTGAGATAAACCAAAGTTTATACAAGGACTGTATATTACATAGTTACCTTTTTCGGTACAGCCAGTGGCAGCTTTAGCAGTTATAATTACACTAAAGCTATCAGCTGTAAAAGTATCTAATATAGAACATTTAAATTCTATTATAGAATCAGTAACTCCATTGCTAGGAGTTACTGTAACATTAGGATCGCTAGGTATAATAGTGTATGTAAAAGGACCAGTACCTGTAACCTTATATTTTTTATTTATAGTTATCATATCTATATTTCTTCTATAGTTATAGTTTCAGTACAAAGCGCGGCATCTATTTCACTAATATATAAATTACAAAATATTAGAGTAGTAGGTAAACATATAGGATCTTGCTTACAATAATATGCTGTATACCACTTATACCAAGTAGATAAATTATATATTTCAGTGTTATCAGTTAAACTAGTAGAGTTTTCATATATAAATCTATATCTGATGCTTTCTACTAGCACTTTGTTTTTTATATTAACATACTCTAGAGCATCTTTAGCAATAGAGCAATCTAGCAAATTTTGCATCTGTCTAAGATATTTAATTTCATTAATAAAGTCCTATATAGCTTACATAGATCATCACAAGCACAATTACAACCACTGGCTTCTATTAAAGCATTAAATAGTAAATGTACATCTGAATTCTTATTCTCTTCTTTAACTATAAAGTCTACGACTACGCAGCTTAGATCTTCTCTAACAAAATAGCATGCGCTTTCCGAAATTAATTGTCCATTAATCTGCTTAATAACGGAGAAGCTATGTATTCCATCTTCGCCATTTCCTATTATAGTGTATTCTTCAGAAAGAGCAGTTCCATATAGTAGAATTTCTGCGCCTAGAAAAATAAATTGAAATCCTACTGTAGTGGAGTCTGTAATGCCCATAAAATTAATATAACGATACTCTTCATCTTGATATGAAGTAATACTTAAATTAGGGTATATTGCTGCCATTGCAGTAATTACTGCTGAAAAATTATCCCAAGTAACTGAAATTAAATTGCTATCTATAAAAATCTTATATTCAGATGTGTTTTCTTCAAGAAACACATCTCTATCTATTCTTACTTGATGAACAATAGGGGGAATTACTTCTATGAGTTTAGAATCACAACAATTAAATTTATATGTAAATTCTTGCTGGCCTGTACCTAATTGACTTTCTTGTAATTTTATTTTAAATGCTTTAGTAGCATTATCATACTTAATAATCATATTGATAAATTGTTAGGGGTAATAATAAAAAAGGGCGAGGCAAGCCTAAGCCTCCTCGCCCCCCTTATCTCGCATAAATTTATTAAAACCTATACGATTATTAAATTGCAGCAGATTGTTTATTATCTATTAACCATTGATCAATTGCTAATTTAATTGTGTTCATTGTAGCATTAGAAGCTGACAAAGCGCCTGCAGGATTTGTATCCTCTGCAAGAATAACAATCTTGTGTGGTTCTACTGCAGATAAGCCATCAAGTGCTGTTAAATCATTTTGTTGAGTTTCTAATGTCAATACGCAATATTTCTTAGTAAGATCTACTGGATTTGGATACTGTATTGATGCTTCATCTGTACGTCTTTCTTCTGCAACGTTCTTATTATATAAACGTTGACGGAAGTCATTTTTAAACATATAATGTAACATCTCAGTACTAGTACCTTCAGTACCTCTCTGTACAGATTTATAAGTAACAGCTCCAGTATTAAATCCTTTAGCTGAACCTACGTTACGAATTTGAATTCTAGTACGAGGATCGAAGTCAACGATAGCTTTTTCTCTATCTAACGCTAAGAAAATTAAACCATCTAGTAAGTATGCAGGAGATGTAAATGCATTTCCTACAGCTGTATCAATTGCAACAAATGAGAAGTTAACACCTGCACTTAAACTAGTAGCGGCAGCTTTCAATGCTGTTACTTGTTCGCCACTTAAATCTGCTGATTTCATACCTGTAAGAGTATTCCATACAGGAATAGTAGCTGCTGTACCAGCAGTTAAAGCAGAGTTTAAAGTTCTACTTGTAGTAGGAACTGTACCTACAGTGTTATCTAACTTATACCCTAATACAATTACAGGATTGTAACCATATGCTCTAGGGAAAGCTAAAGGACCCATAAGATTAAGTTCTTTACCAATATTATTAAGAATATAGTTGCGTTTGTTAGCATCAGATGCTGCTCCGAAATCAGGAGTAGTAACGCCTCCAGTATATGCTTGTCCTTGTAAAGAGAAGTTTTGATCAATATGACCACCAAAAGTATCTACTCCTATTTCATAAACAGTATTATTAGCATATACAATGTTAGTAGCTGGTGTCATAGTCCAAACTGCATTAGTTGGAGCAACGTAACGTTGGAAAGAAGCTTTAACTAAATTCTTACCATTTAAGCTACTTGTAAAGTACTTAATATTGTTTAAAGGATACTTTAATCCAGTTTTAGCTTTAATCGTAATATCTAAATCAGGAATATTATTTAAGTTAGCTGGAGTACCTGCTGCAATAACTTGATTAAACGTTGTTGCTAAAGGATTGCCATTAGAGAATGCAATTTGTCCTTCAGTCATAGCGTCGATTGCAGGAAGATCTGCACCAGTAGCACCTTGAGCTAAAACTTTTTTACTACCTGTAGTAGTTGTGTATATACCAGTTGCCACATACATATGTGTAACTGCTTTACGTTTGTTATTTCTAAGTAACATAATTATTGAAAAAAATAAAAAATTATATTAATACGTATTATGAAAATACGTTCGTTATTTGATTAACAGTATAATCTGTAAGATTAATACCTTTAGCTAATTCTACGGCAGTATCCACTATAATAGAATGTGTATGCTCCGGTAAATTAAATCCTACAGCTACGGTACTGTTAATATAAGGGTGCGTATATGTCCCTATATATACTCTGTTAGGATGTTTTATGTACGAGACTCTCGCCTTAGTACAATTTCCATATATATAGAGAGTAGTAATATCATTAACACCATTTATGTTAAATATACAGTTTTCTTTATTGAATGGATTATTCAATTCTTCTAAATAGGTAGCATGGTTTTGAAATATAGGGGTTACCCATTTATCACAATCAGCATTATAAACTGATAAACTAGTTAAATATAAAAACTTTTGACTTAAGGCTGTAGTATCTATACTAGATAGTCTATAAGTATTATAGTCTGTAGTAGTTAACGTAATTTCAGGTTCTTCTGGAAATTGTACATGTATAGAAGCTAATTCATGTGTTCTAGATGTAGTATCTTCGAATCCTTGTTTAGCTATATTAGAAGGATTAAATCTTGTACGAATGAATCTCATTTGAGATTCATTAAGCAACCAATCAATTTCTTCATCTGTAAAGTTTCTATTAAACTTGTTATCTATTTTATCCCATTTTAACTTGAAGTCTAAATGAGCTTCTTGTATAGTCATTACTCTAAATCATTAGATTTTAAACGTACTTCCTTTTCAAGTTCTTCTATCAAGTCTTTCTTTTTAGGATCACTTAAGAATTGAACTGCACTTTCAGGCTTATTACCTAACTCTATTGAGCCTTTAGGTCTAACCCATGTAAACGTACCCTGACGCTCACTGATTATTCTATAGGCGATAGCTTTCTCTAACAAATACTTAGCTTCTAATTCGATTCTTAGTTCAGGTCTAATCAACATATTATATAATTCGCGGAATTTAACTAGATTACTCGTAGTTTTACTATCTGCTTTATCTATATAACTATATAACATATTGTTAATCTGTAATTCTGTTAGTTGCGCTTTAGGATTTAGAAGACCTAATAATACTGCAACTTTGCGCTTATTAATAGGAGTCATATCTTCGCTATTTAAAGCTGTATATGCTTCTAGTTTAAGTTGATTAGCTTTATAAGCTATTTCATCCACTTCATTTTCTATTGCAATATAGTACTCTGCATTTGGCCATTTGTGTTGTCTCCATTCTTTTTCACTATTTGCTACTAGTTTATGTCCGAGGCATACATAATAACACATTAGATCATTAAACTTTGACAAATCTAATACAGTACAACCATCTTCCATAGTCCAGTGCATTTTTTGAAAAAACGTAGGATCTTGTTTAAAAAATGTATCTGGGTTGGGGGCTTCGTCTGTTAGATATCCTTTGTCTAAGTTCCATTCAATTTCTAACTTATCTTGCAATGTTAATTCTCTTCCCGTGGAATCTCTCTTAACTAAACCATCATCTCCTATCCATGGTTGTGTTGAAATGTAATTATTCAGTTTTCTAGTGCGGCCATTTAATAGTGCACAAATTTCTAAGTTGGTATTCCCAAGCTTATTTTTCTTGATAGGTCTACCGCTATTAGGGTCTACGTTATCGTGTAGTCCTAGAGTACTTTTTCTAGGAATACTATATATAAATACTAGTTTACTCATAAATAAAATAAAGGCGGATAACCCGCCGCCTCGGGACTGACAGTCGAAACGGCCATATTAAAAGTTTATAAACAATAAATATTATGAGACTAGACTATTACGATGTTATGATTACATCATGTTAACATCCGTAATAATCTCACCACATAAAGTCGGATCAAAAACTACTAATCCAGCAGAGCTTTCAATAAAGTGCTCATAACCTGGAGTTAAACTATTTACTTCTCCACTAGGTACTGGACCTGATGGTTTTAAACGGCCTGCTTTAACAACATTTGTAAAGACATTCTTACGCTTTAACATCATGATGTTATTAGAACCATTATACTCATCTGCTGCAGACTGTGTAGTTCCCCAGTTAAGGAATGTTAAACGGCCTGAATCAATAGGATATTTTGGATAATAAGGGTGCGGAATACCATTGTATTCTTTACTATCATAGTACCATAACTTATCTACACTAAATTCAATGCCTTCTACACCACTGTAATGCGTGTACTGCGCCAATTTATTAACTCTTATTTTCATAAGAGACTAGACTATATCACCTCCCTTTTATAGGGAGTTTCTCGTGTAGTCGTTGAGGTTTCCTTAGCAAATTTAAATAAATCAAACTTTTCCTTTTTTCTTGGTAAATATATATAACAATCTGTATAAGCAAAAAGCCTAAACATATCTATATGTTCTATACTACTACTTTGTATATAAGGAAGATTACTTCTTTTGTCGTTATAAATATGAAATGGAATAGCTTCTTGTATATATCTTAACATATGATCATCATTTGGATTTCCCATAATATTAAGTTGAAACTTAATCCTTTTTATATCTCTATATGAAATGCAACCATCACCATCAAAATACCCTCTGATGAAATGAGGTTTTAAAGCTGCAGGAACTTTTGTAAGTATAGTATTAAATTTAACGTCTAATATATTTCTTACAAAATCTTTATTATTAATAGTAAGTTCTGAACAAACAGAAGCATTTTTATTATAGCTTGGTTGATGTTCTTTTTTACTTACTTTATTAATTCTTTCCTTTGGAATGTTTAATACTTCACAAAAACGAATTAAAATGATTTCATCCTTTTCTTGTAGACGAAGAGCCATTCTTTCTCTTTTTTGATCTATATAACCATCTGCTTTAATTAAACCTAAGAAATAAGCCTTGTCTTCAGTATCAATAGTTTTAAAGTAATCAACATTCAAAGTGTTAATGAATACTGATTTCTTTCTATTAGAAGCCATCTTTTCTTTCCTAAGGTGTCGAGAAACTGTTCCGTAAGGAATGTTTAACTCTTGTGCAATTTCAATGATTGACTTGTTTTGTAATCTTAGATTAATTATTTCTAAGGTCTTACCTGCTGATTTTCTATTCATGAATCTTTAGTATTTAAACATAGATAATATCCTTACTTTTTTCTACTTTCGTTCCTAGTAAACTAGGCAAAGGATCTTTAAGAGTTTCCAGCATATAGAGAAATTTACGCTGCTAATGCAAACGTTTTACATCCCTGTATTACTACAAGGCTCGGCACGCAATGTTTACCGTATGAAAGATGACGAGGATTACTACCTACTTGCTTAATCCAATGAGAATCAACAGTCAATAAAGACTGTGCTCTAGCTGCAAGCAATTTATGTAATTGAATAGAACCTACGGTACCTGTATAAGCAATTTGCTTACGATCTGCTTCATCAACACGAGAGAAGAAAATATCCATAAGATATTCAGTTAACATGTCTTCAGTATAGAAACCATTTGTAGTTTTATTCCAGCTATCTTTAAGTTGTTGACGTAATCCACTACCTGTACGAAGTACATATCCATTCTTATCTTGACGAGTTGAACGTTGGCCATACATCATCGCGTATTCCATATCCATATAGTGACTCTCTACTAAACGAGCTTCAGCTAAAGGTAAGAATTTAGAAGTAGTTTGACGCTTTCCTTCTTTAGTAGTATAAGAGAAAGGAATAGTGATCATCCCGTCAGTTCTCCATGCCTCATCAGTTACAGTCATAGTGCTAGCAAAACGACCTAATTGATTTTCAAGCATTAAATAACCTGGGAATGGACGAGAAGAACTACCAATAGTGTTTAATTCAGTTCCAACTGCACTACTTACTTTAGATACTTTACGACCTTGCTCTAATAAAGCAGGATCAATAAATGCAGATGGATTATCTGTAACTAATCTACAAATATAAATATTTCCTACGTCTTCTGAAATAGGGCCATCTACAATAGCAATTTGGTACTGAGGATCTTCTAAAGAGATGATATCTGGAGCATGTAAATAATCTAAATCAAGCTTTAATTTGAATTGAGAATTATTAATACCAGGAGTTAAGTTACCTGCTTCTAAGTTTTCAGTGATAATACCATAACGGTAGTCCGCGCCATATAGTTTCCATCTGAATAAGTCACTTTCAATTTCTAGTGTACCACCAGCAATTGAACCATCTTTAGCACCTGTACCTCCAATAAGAGGCTTGTGTTGAATAAATCTCTGACGAGCAGAGAATAATTTCATGTATAGTTTCTCAAACATGTGTGCTTTACCTGTTTCAAGTAAAGAACCTAAATATTGAGAATCTACAAAGTTAGGAGCACCTCCACCATCGAATTTTTTAATTACGAATTGGTTAGGTGTAGAAAATTGTGTTGCCATATTTTATTATGTAAAATAAATTTATTTTAAAGAGTGTAAATACGACGCTAGATCAAAATCTGGTTTAGTAGTCTTACTAGGGTTTGCATTCATCCCTACCTTAGCATTCGACTTTATTTCATCTAGTTGAGCTCGGAGGTTTTTAACTGCAGCTGTTTTAGCTTTTTGAGTAAACCTACTAAAATCGAACCCCGTATCCTTATTATAGTCTAGTAATAAATCAGCTAATTGAGCCATATGATCTGGGCTTTTAGATATATTATTTAATGCTAGATTATAATCAGTGTACGAACCATCGCGTGTCCTTTTTTCATTGAAAAGAAAATTCTTAATTTTTTGTTTTCTAGCTTCTTCTAAATAAGAAGCTTTAGAAATTGAGTCTTGAATAGCTAACCTATAGACTCTATTTTGTTCTTCCATTGCAGCTTGTTGCTGCTGATAATGAAGTAACATATCTTCCTTAGATTGGGCTTCTAAGTCTTTTAATTCATCAATAACATTTATAGCCTCTTCTGCTAGATCGCCTGCTTTTTCTAGTCTATCAATGTGGCGTTTAATTTTATAATCATCATAATTAGACACATTTCTATAGTAGTGCTCCATAATACTTCTCTGTACATCTTCTCTACTGGTATCTAGATTATCCCAATCTATAGCTTGATTAAACTGCATATAATCATTTAAATCTCTTCCGCCACTTTGTAAACTAAACTTGATAACATCTTGTACATTGTCCGGTAATCTATTCATCAATGATTCAAATACTTCAAGTCTTACATTATCTTTAGTTTGTAGTAAAGCTTCTTCTAATTTTTCTTCTGATCCATCGAATTCAAAATTCTCGTTTGTAACAACTATATTCTTACTCTTTAGATAGTCAAAAAATACACTAGCTGTATCATCTTTATCTTCTATGTCATCTTCATTATCAGTAGTTTTAACTACATCCTCAGGTTCGAGATCATCTAAATCATCCGCAGAATCAATAGCAGGTTCTTTGTCTTCTAATTCTGGCTCATCATCTAAATTATTAGCAGGATCCGATATAATTTCTTCGTTTTCTGCTACTAGGTCATTTAATTCTAAATCGTCTAATGTCATAATTATTTATTATTTATAGGTTAATTTTAATTGTGTTTAATGCTTTCTTTTTTTGATATATAGAAGCTAGTACTTATGAACTAGCCTTAGGAGGCCTATTAGCTACCTTATCTTTAATTTTAAGTTCTGCTTCTTTAATACGTATAGCGTCTTCATGTTTACGCTTATCTAGTTTAAATCTCTCTATTTCTAATTGATCTGGAATAGCATTATCATTTATATCCTGATCATTTACAAATTTGAAACTTTCTACTTCAGCTTCTTGCATGTCATAGTCATGTTCTAAACGCATCTTAAGTAATTCAAACTCTCTATCTTTCTGCTTAGATTCTTCCACCAATTGTTGTTGTTGCATAGCTTGTTCTTGTTGCTGTTGCATCATTTGTTGTTGAAGTTTTTCCATTTTCTTCTGTGCATGGCGAATCTCATCTTTAACTTGTTCTAAGCTAGAACTAGATAACATATTAATATATGAAGCTAAATCTACTTTATCATTCTGCATCAATGTCAATCCTAATTGTTGTAATTGATGTAAAATCATATGTTCTTTACTAGTATTAGTTAAGAATATACCAAAGTCGCTATCTAATAATTCGTCTGGGTTAAACTGTAAAGTAATTAATGACATATCATCTAATATGTATTGTAATACCTTACTATTATTCCAAGCAGTTTTACTTATTTCTATTAATGTTCCCAGTACTCTTTCCCATATCTTAAAGTGTAATTGAAACATTAATTCAGTTATTATACTAGATTGAGTAATTTGACTCTGTACATTAGTGACGGCTTCTGTAGGCGCTACTTGTCCTTCTCTTTGTCTATTTACACCTGCCACATCTCCAATTTGCTGATCTATAGCTTCCATTAGTGCAATATAATTATGAATATGGTTTATAGTAGTTCTAGCTTGGCTTCCTCCCATTTTACCACTTCTTCCTGATGCCCCAACTTTATCCGCATTTTCTAAGCTATTATAGAAATCTATTCCCAATTCTTCTAAATAGTACATAGTCTTTTCAAAGCCTAATTTAGGATCTACCATAGAAGTATCTAATCCTATTAAAGGAGGCTTATCTAAAGCTATTAGCTTTTTCATCTTATACATTAACATAGTATATAGATATTGAAAAGGCTTCATTCTATCCATAACTGACACCGGCGTGCTATTTGTAGCACTGTATACGGCTCCATGATATCCTAATTTTACTTTATATGGATTATCTAAACTTCTAAATTGAAATTTCTTAGGTCCTACCTTAACGAAAATATCATCGAAAATAATTACTCCTTCCCATACTTCCGGAATCCATCCCCATACTAAAGAATAACTATCCCATAAATAAGTATAGCCGGGTTTATCTGTATTTTTCTTTTTAACTGCATATGGAGGAATAACTAAATCTTCTGATACTATGTCTTCTATCAGTTCGCCACTTTCAGGATCTGTACCTGATAAAAAGCCAACTTTCTTTTGACTTCTCCATTCTACGTGCGTTACTCTAATATCTGCAAAAGTATTCCATCCATACTGTCCTCTAAGAGTTTCTCTATCACCCATAGTATTAGAATCATCTCCATACATAGATGCTATATTAAAGTCTTCATGATAGTATCTCATATCTGAATGTGGTTCAGCAGCATCTCTAGATACATTACCTTTAGCATATTTCTCTATTCTGTCCATTTCATCTTCGGTCATATATTCACCGTATTTATCTAGGACATCTCCTATAGTCATATATCCAGTACTTCCTGCAAATAAGCCATCCTCTATAAATTTAGTATTGCCACCTTTATGATAAAAGAATCCTGTAGGATTTATTACTTCTATTTTAGGGTTGCCATTCTCGATACCTACCCATACGACTTCTAATCCAGCTAATAAGCCATGCTTAAATGAATCATTTTTTAAACCTTTTATATCTTCTTTCCTATAGAAGTAGTTTAATAGCTTATTAGCGCTTTTTTCTTTAGTTGACAAATACTTAGATTCGCTAACTTTTTCTAATTCATCTTGTAGCTCGGGATTTTCTCCTTGCATTAATTTTTGTATATAGGTATTAATAACCTCTTTTAGCTGTGCTTCTCTTTCTAAAACTTTAGTTTTAATTCCGTCGCCATTAATTAATATAGCTTTATACTCAAAAGGTCTTTTTTCCTCTTCTGATAATAAAACATTAATCTTATTACTAGTCTTATTATAGACTTCTAGTTCAGGAAAAGTATTTTCTTTAATACCTAATAATTTACAAGTATACTCGAAATCTTTAGGATTAATACGATTATTATATAAATCGTAGTTAGAAACCATATTATCGTATACTTCATTAGTATACATATAATTAAGTTTAATTAATTTAATTACTTCCTTTGCCCATTCCATATCGTTTTTGATTTTATCTTTATACGATAATCGTTGAGGAGGAAAGTTAAAACCTGTAGTGTTCATCTACCTAATTTTACATTATCTTAGAGTTAAGGTATACACTACTGGTATCTCTTAATTCTAACATTTTATCTAAATATGATAAGTCTAGCTCGTTCATAGCTAGATCTTTAATTCTTTCTTCGAATTTATTAAATCTTTCATTTAATCCTATAACACAACCTGTAAAGCCCATTACAGCATCAAAGTTACCCATAAGATTAAACTGAAGTAATTGCTTTAATAATATTCTACTAGGTATTTTTTCTAGATTTCTATTTCCTAATTCATCTCTATCTAGAAGCCAAGTACGTACATACCCTAACGCTCTAAGTTTAATTTCTCTATTTCCTATACTATACCCATATGTCATATTGGCAGTTTTTGATATAGAGTTACTTAATACTGAAGTAGGTTTAACGGCTAACAAATGTAGCATTTTATGCTTCTCAAAGTACTCTTTTGTATTACCTACGTTATTCTCAAAATAAATAACTGCATTACCATAAAACATAGATAATTTTAATAGTATATCATTTACTGCATCTTCTCCTAAAAAGGGCCTTCCTATATACTCCGCTACTATTTCATTGGTTCCTAACTCTAAATTTTCTGCTGTTTTTAATACATATATGCTAGCATAAGATGTACCCGATTCTACATTATTTTTAAAGGGGTCATGCCCAATAACGTATAAATTTTTAGGTACGCTACCATTAACTAATTGAGGAAATTCATATATTACTACACAACCCTCTCTAGTTAATTGTTTATTACTATCTGATTCTTTCCAAGGAAAATCGTTAATAGCTATTAGTTTATCATCTACATCTAGTTTATAACCTACTCCATTATATTTAGAGTTTTTATCGAATACTAATTCTACTTTCTTTTGTAGTAGTTCTTGTTCCCTCTCTATTGTATTTATTCTATTCTTAATTTCAGCACTAGGAAATAGGTTGCCTGTCTGAGTTAAAAATATCTCACTAGGTACTTTAGGGTTATTCTGCATATCATCAGCTAATGCTAATGAATCAGTAGTTAATTTTCTTTTAGCTTCTAATTTAGCTACCGCTTTTTCATTATTTAAATTACCGTTTTCATCTCTATATTCATTAAATGAATATTGGGCAGGAATAAAATACCCTATTCCCCCTTTATTTTCCCACTCATCTTCAAACGTTAAGCATTCATATGCAGCTGGATTATAAAACATTTTATATGCTGCTAGAGTTCCTCCAGAAGCCATGGCACCACCAGTACCAATAAATAAAGCAGTTCCAAACTTATTTCCATCACGTTTCATTAAATCTCTAGTAGCACCATATACATCTAGTAATTCATTAGCCATTCCTATTTCCTCGTATACTAATAAATTGGTACGACCACCTTGTGCAGCAAATGGATTACCTGACCAAGATACATGCTTTATAGTAG
>Ga0114942_1000161_pt1 | contig 18258 bp, 10 predicted proteins | sample LowerColdCreek_FD_88674 | JGI IMG/M metagenome (GOLD analysis project Ga0114942, IMG submission 88674) | Groundwater microbial communities from Cold Creek, Nevada to study Microbial Dark Matter (Phase II) - Lower Cold Creek | ecosystem: Environmental > Aquatic > Deep subsurface > Groundwater ... | reverse complement strand
TAGGTTAAAATCCTAACGCAATTATTCGATAAATTTGGCTGCGTAGCTCAACTGAATAGAGCATCTGACTACGGATCAGAAGGTTTTAGGTTTGAATCCTAACGCGGTCACTAAAAGCCTCCTTGCGGAGGCTTTTTTATTACAGTCCATCATGGAAATATTTACCCTTTACATTCTTCACTCTAAAAAGCTCGATAGATTTTACATTGGTTTCACCAGCCAAACCCCCGAAGAACGATTACTAAAGCATCTGAGCGCTAAAAAAGGATTTACCGCTACCGCTAAAGATTGGCGCATTGTGTATACAGAAACTTTTTTAGATAAAAGACTAGCTACAAAAAGAGAAAGAGAAATAAAAAAATGGAAAAGCAGCTTAAAAATTAAAGAACTAATTGAGCGTAGCTCAACTGAATAAAGCACCCCGATAAGGCTCGGGGAGGTTTTACCCTTGAATCCTAACGCGGTCACTAAAAGCCTCCATGTGGAGGCTTTTTTATTACTTTCCCCTCATGGAAATATTTGTGGCTAGGTCTTTAATTAACGACCATTTCCTTTTCGGGATAGTTTCATTTGCTCCCGCCCTTATTACCTGCTCATTCCGCACCTAAATCCTGTGTTACTTGAGCCAGTATTAGTGCTACTTTTCATTCTTCGTGAAACTCTATAGCCTGTGCAATAACTTTTATTACACATAAACGAGCCACCTCTTATTGTCTTCTTGGGTGCGTACGGTTCCTGAGGATCAAAGCTATTGGATGGCCCCAGTGGATTTCTTACTCCTTCGGGTGTATTAATTGATTTATAATAGTCGTTGCGATACCAATCACTACACCATTCCCAAACGTTGCCCGCCATATCGAATAAACCGTATTTATTAGCCTGAAAACTTTTAACGGGTGCAAGGTCATAAAACCCATCCTTTTTTGTATTGTGATTTGGAAAGTTTCCCTCCCATGTATTTGCCTTTGGCTTACCTTCTGCTAAATCTTCGTTACCCCAAGGGTAAAGGTTATTTTCCAATCCACCACGTGCTGCCCACTCCCATTCTGCCTCTGTGGGTAAGCGCTTACCCGCCCATTTTGCATAAGCTGATGCATCGTCCCATGATACATGGATAACAGGCAGATTTTCTTTTCCTTTTATAGTTGAATTAGGACCTTCTGGATGACGCCAGTTTGCTCCTGCAACCCAACTCCACCATTGAGTATAATTATTCAGATTAACTTTTTGTGAGGGGGGCGTAAATACCAAAGAAGAAGCAATCAACAAATCATCAGAAGGCTTAGGTGTAAAAGGTGGTAATTCCTTCTTCATTTCTTCCCAAACTGGTTTAAGTTCTGCAGTTGTTATGTAACCAGTTGCATTTACAAAAGTCTCAAATTGAATATTGGTTACTTCATGCTCATCCATGTAAAAGGCATTTACGAAAACTTTGTGTTTTGGGTATTCGTCAGCATCAGCCTGCTTGTCATCAGCGCCCATCATAAAAGTTCCGGCTGGTATTAATACCATTCCTTCTGTTGATTTTTCTTTTCGAGTAGCGATGTTTTGAATAGTTGCAGCAGAGATAAACCTAGATGGAACATTGGAATGGCAATTGATTGCCGAATCTTCTTTGCCAGCCAATGTGATGCTTTTATCAATTTCTATTTTTTCTAAATTGTTATTAAGGCAACCACTTGTTGCAACCATCATTAATGCTATTGTAAAAAATGTGGTAAGCTGTTTGTAAGTGCTTGCGGAATTCAGTTGTTTGCAATCTTTCATTTTTCAATTAGTTTTTCCTCTCCCTCACAATCTACCTTACACTATCTAAAAATTTTTTTTCGGACATCTTCTAAATAATCTCTTCGTAAGCTATAAGAAAAATTACGTGATTATGATTAATTATAAATTTAAGTTAGTAAACTGCTTAATAATCGATTATCTAAAACAAAAAAAGGGCTGTCTTAAATTTTATTTTAATACAGCCCTTTAAATGAGTACTTATTTTTTACTTACTGCTTTTGAAATTTTTGAGTAAGTGGTTGTTTGCTGTCAGAATACATAGCTCTTAAAAAATATGTACCACTATTAAGTGATGATATATTTATACTTACAGTATTAACACCTTGAGATACATTTTGCTTTTGCTCTAGCATGGTTCTTCCAAGAATATCCACAACTTGAAAACTAACTATGTTGTTAGTGGGACTACTAATACTAGCATTCAGGATATTTTGTACAGGGTTTGGTGCAATACCATCAATGGTAAATATTGAAGTTGGTCCTGATTTTATATTAACAATTTTGCTATACCTAGCTTGATTATTAATATCTACTTGGCGTAAACGATAATATTGTTCTACTCCTCTAAAATTTACATCAGTAAAATTATAAGTAAGGTTACTAGTGGAGTTTCCAGCGGGTGCTAATGATTTTACAAAAGCAATGTTACTATAATTTTGTCCATCTGTAGAACGTTGCACATCAAAGCCAAGATTGTTCTGCTCTGTACTAGTTGTCCAGTTAAGGTTGTTGTTACCATTACTTGCACGGTTACCTGTAAAATGTAACAAGTTCACTGGCAAAACAGTAATGTTACTTGTAATGCCAAATGTGGAAAATGAGGTAAAACCTGTACCAGTTGCAACTGTACCCGTTACCGACCCATTATTATAATAAGGGCTTGAGCCGCCACAATGTACAATTCTTGCCGCCGGAGCTGAATAACTTATACCTGTAGCAGCGCCAGTATAATCGAATGAAATAGTACAAATAGAGCCCCCCGGCGTTTGCTCATTAATATTCCAAGTAGCTGTTACACTTGCATTTGCATCCACACATGACGGAGCAGCTGATGTGATATTTACAGAAAAATTATCTACTGTACCAGTATTGCTTAGTGTTACTGGGTTATAAGTGGTTGTACTACGACCAACCGGAAATACAACGTTTGCTGTACCAATTCCATTTCTTTGTAATGAACCTGTACCATTAGTAACTATAAAGCCAGTTGAAGAAGCTCCAATAATTGCATTAGCAGCTACTAGGTTATTATTACCTAGTAAAATGTTTCCGCTAAATAAATCTAAATTACCATTTACGGTTAACGGTGAATTTAGATTAAGGTTATTATTACCTGTACCTGCTGAACTGAAATTAAAATTATTAAGTACCTGCCCGCCTGCTTTAAAACTTAAGGAGCCAATTGCAGCGGCACCCACTGTTTTAGCAACAAATAGGTTTGATGTGCTGCTTCCGCTTATAGTACCTAGGTTAGTAGAAAGAAATGCTCCTGCATTTTGAATGTAAAGACTGTTTCCGTTTAAAGAAAGATTGTGTGTTGGCTGCTGTAGATTTAACCCTCCTCCGCTAGAAGTTCCTGCAAAAATATTTGTATTTGGAGCTAACACAATATCAATAGTTGATGGCAAAACGGATTGAGATACTGCTTGTGTTCTTAATTGGTTAATATAGAAATCTCCACCGCTAAGGGTTTGAGTTCCTGAGCCACCCAAATTCAAAGACATTCTATTTGCAACCGCATTAACATCTGTATCAAAAAATGAATTGTTTAAAGTTACATTACCTCTTACAAATACACTTGCAGATGTGCCAGTACCATTCATTCCCACCACATTAGTTATATCTAAATTAGCATTTACAAAAACAAAGCCCGATGAAAAATATTTGAGTCCGTTGATTAATTTTAAATTTCCAAAAGTTTCACTTGGAATACGTACTGTATCAGCTACAGTTGTACCACTCCAAGTATATTCCACAGTACTGTTTAATGCTTGTGTACCAAAGTAAGGGTAAGGTATTGTAGTGGCTGGACGCATTATTTTATTGGCAACTTCTACTGTTGCATTGTTGCTAACATCAACTTTATTATCTACCGGACTAAGTATTGTAAAATTAGCAGGGAGAACAAGCCTTGTAGCATCTGTACCATTTCCTACTACTATTTTTGAACCAAGCCCTAAAATCTGAAAATCAGCATCAAGCGTATAGTTGCTACGGTTAGCTACAATAAATATTTGGTAATCACTTATAAAATCTGCCGGTGCAGTACCTGTTCCTGTCGCTGTATTACCCCAAGTTGCAAGTGTAGAAAGGCTACCAGTAGGTTTACTATAAAATGCTGTGCCCCCTGCAGCAATTAAAGCTACTGTTGGCGGCAAGCCAACACCACCACCACTTAGAGTAATGTTACCTGTTAAAGCCCCTGCAACTGATGGGATACAACGAACGTATACCGGTGTGCCAGATAAGGTAGCAGTAGTGTATGCAATTGTGGTAGAACTACCCCATGTAGTATTATTATTTGATACCTGAAACTCAGCAGATGGTGCTGTAATAGTTACTACACCCGGAGCTGGTGAAAGGTTGGTACCTGAAAGATTAAATGATTGAGATGGAGATGGTGTACCAATGGGTACTGTTCCGAAATTAAGTGTAGAAGCTGATACTAGCAGTGCTATATTAGAGGGGGTAACCGAAGCCCATGTAGTACCTACTCTTACGGCATCAATTTCAAGTGTAGGTGCAGCAGGAGCAGTTCTTGGATTTAAGGTTGGTCCGAAAAGTGATAGCGCTGCATCAGCTATACCGCTACCAGTAGAAAGTGTTGATGCAGGTGTCGCTTCACCCACTACTGGATTTACCCACATATCAACTATGTCGTCAGTACTATTTCCTCCATTTACAGTGTATCTAATTACAACAAGATAAGTGGTATTAAGTGTTCTTACTGTGGATTCGTATGTAGCTGTAAGATTGGTTTTCCCCACCCCAAAATTAAAACCAGCACCGCTAGACCTAGTGAAGGCTCTTGCAGCAACACCCGGGCTTGGAAAACTTCCAGACATAATTCCTGCAAAATTGACCCCGGAAGTATTACCGGCTGCACTTAAATTCACAAAAAAAGACATATACGCTGTAGCTCCTACGGTAGCTGGTGAAACAGATAGAATGCCTCCACCTATACCTACAACCTGTTGCCCTGGAGCCATATTTACTCCAAAACCAACACCATTTGATGGTGAGGAAGGATAACTTAACCCAGCATTATTTACCGTAAGAGGACCGCTTCCCGCTGAAATTTGGGTCCAACCGTTGGCAGTAAGATTTGTAGCAGTAGTATAATTAAAGTCATCTACAAATTGCCCCCAACTAATGGTAGTTAGAAGGACAGAAAGAATTAATCCATAAACTTTTTTCATGTGGCGCTTTTTTATTGTTTAAAATGTTTTTTAATAAACTTCGTTTTGTTAAATGCAACTTTTATAATCCATCATCAATTTTCTATTTCATTTTTTTTCATTTTTTACTTTTTCAAGTAGTGCTTTTAATTCAGTAGTACGCAAAGGATTTTCTGCAGCTACATTATTTTTTTCAAAAGAATCAACTGCAAGGTTATACAATTGGGGCATTGTTAAATTACCTAGCTCAGTATTAGTGTTTTTGTTTATTGCCGACCCGTTTGATGGTTCTATGTACTTCCAATTATCCTTAATAATTGATAAGGTGGAGTTAAGTGATTGTTCAATAAGATATTCTCTAGAAACAGGTTTGTTATTCAAAAGTGTTTCCAAATAGTCTTTACTATCTGTTGCCATTTCATTCTCAACTTTTTCATTTAATAGTCGAGCAATGGATGCATACAAATCTATTTGGCTAAATAATGCATTGCTTACTTTTCCTGGTTTAACTTTTCCTTTCCAACTCACTATAAAAGGCACTCTGGTACCGGCCTCAAAGGCACTGTATTTGCCACCACGAAAAATACCCCCTGGTTTATGGTTGCCTATTTTTTCTTCTGCATCATCTTTGTATCCGTCATCCATCACATGCCCATTATCACTTGAAAAAATAATTAATGTATTATCTAGTAGTTTGTTTTTAGCTAAAATGGCGTACAGTTCACCCACTGTCCAATCTAATTGCAATAACACATCTCCCCTAGCCCCCATGCTACTTTTACCAGCAAAGCGTTTGTGGGCAAGCCTTGGCACATGTATATCATGTGTAGAAAAGTATAGAAAAAAAGGAACTGCTTTATTTTGTAAAATAAAATTTTCTGATTTTTTTAAGAACGTTGCAGCAAAGTCCTCATCATTCCATAATGCGGCTCCACCACCCTTCATATAGCCAATTCTGCTTACTCCATTTACAATTGATGCATTGTGGCCATGAGAGGGAAGCATACGCAATAATTCTGGATTTTTTTTGCCAGTAGGTGCAGCTGTATCAATAGGTTGTTTATAATCTACTGTTATAGGATTATTTTTATCAAAATTTACTACTCTATCATTTTCTACGAATACACAAGGCACTCTATCGCCAGTTGCAGGTATTATAAAAGCATAATTAAACCCAACTTCTAATGGACCGGGTTTTATTTCACCATTCCAGTTAGGGCCATTTTGGGCACCCAAGCCTAAATGCCATTTACCAACTATTCCTGTTTTGTAGCCTGCTTTTTGCAACATGCCAGGCAAGGTTGTAATGGTGGTGGGTATTAGTAAAGATGCATCTCCAGGGGCAATACCTGTTCCAGCTTTTCGCCAAGCATAATTACCCGTAAGTAATGAATAACGAGACGGTGTACAAGTGGCAGAAGTGGAATGTGCGTTAGTAAACCGAACACCATTTTCGGCCAATTTATCAATATTGGGAGTTTTAACTGCGGAAGTGCCATTACAACTAATGTCTCCAAAACCAAGATCATCGGTATAAATAATAATAATATTTGGTCTATCGGTTTTTAATACCTGACTTTTTGCCCCAAAAGATAGCAATAGCAAACAAGTGAATATTTTAAAAATAGTAACTGCTTTCATTTTTTATTATTAGATAAATTTTATTGCTTAATAAATTTGCATGTTTGAATTCGACTAGCTTCTTGTAAAACCAATACATATATTCCTGGGGCAATATTTGGCAAGTGAACTATTGTATTACTTAACCCTTCATTTAAATTGGTGCGTTGTAAAAGTTTTCCATCGTTACTAAATACTTTTATTTCTGCTTTACCTATAATTTTTTCAAACGACAAGGAAAGCAGATTATTTACAACTACACTAGCACTTAGCGAAAGTGATTTTTTAGTATTAAAGTTTTCTACAAGTACTTTACTGTATTGGAACTTGCCATCTATATCAACCATTTTTAGCCTGTAGTAATATTTTGAATTAAGAACATTAGGCGTATCATTATAATAATAGTTACCGCCGTTACTATTACCAGTTCCTTTTATAGTAGCAATTACCTTATAATTTTTTGCGTCTGTGCTTCTTTCCAATAAAAAATGACTAAAACCATTTTCAGATTGTGTGAACCAGCCTAATTTAACTTTATCGTTTATTTTTTGTGATTCAAAATGAGATAGCGTAACTGGTAATGTTAGATTATCTGCAAACCTACCTGTAATCATAAGATCTGGATTTGCATCGGATGTGCCTGCGCCAAAATAAAATACACCATTGCCTGAACAGTTGTAAGGGGTAATTCTAAATGTAACTATTGATGTGGCTGGTACATTCTGCAAAGCTGTAATGCCAGATAAATCAACAGGCCTAAGAGAATAGTTGCCAGTAGTGGGTGGCGTACCCGTAATAGTGGTAATTGGGAAGAATGTACCTCCATTTATGCGGTAATCAATTTGATAATTTATGGGGCCATTGAAAGCAATTCTTATTTTAAAACTATCTATAGAAGTATAACTTACATTTTTGCCAGTTACAGATTGTAATTGAAAAGTGAGTATTTTATTAGAATCTATACCGTGGGCTGCTGTGGCTCTTGCAAAACCATTGGAACCCCAAAAGCCATCTGAAATAGAAGTTGATGAAAATGAAGTACCAGAACCCCTTGTTAATCCACTTACAGCCGTAAGGTTGGGTGATATAGAAGTTGGCATAAAGTTAGCAATTGACTGCCCCCCGCCTGTAACGGCAGATGTATTCCATGATACAATTTCTGGTGAAGCACTTCGGGTATCTACAATATTTTGGGATATAGCTGGTACTGAAGCATGGTTGGCGTATAGCCTTCCAATATCCGTTAAAACGCCACCGCTCATTTCTGGTATATGATCTTCAAAAAAGTATGAGTACCGCTCAATTCTTGGGTCAGAATCAAGATATGGAAGTACAATCGCCATAAAGTTCTGGTGTGCTTGTACGGTTCTATTTACATTGCAATTAAATTCTGTAATCCAAATTGGTTTTTTGTACAGGTTGTACACATTGTTAATATAAGTTTTAAACCTATTTAGCACATCATTGGCATTGGGGTTTGTATTATTAGTTGAAAGCCAATTTCCCCAATCGTACCAGTGAATGGCAATATAATCAACCCTTGTAGTATCTACTTTGGCAAGATTCATAAAATCGAGCAACCAATTATCCCACTCGCCTTCAGTAGGTGCCGGCGAACCCATTCGGTATCCGGCACGTAATGATTTTTTATATAACGGCACTGCATTTGAAACTAAAATATTGGATTGTCCTGTGTTATCTGGTTCGTTAAAAGAAAGCAACGAACTGATGCCTGGCTTAGTGATGTAACCATCAATTCTTGATTCCGTAATCCATGTGGTGCCCCATGTCATAAGTGCATACTCTCTATTGATAGCAGATGTATCGTTTGTGCCCCAATCGTAAAACCAAGTTGCTTTTAAAGAATCTGGTAAAATATTACTTTGCGTACATGCCCCTTTCTTTTTTACATTCTGAATAGGCAATACCCGGATAAATGAAATCTTATCTTGTAAGGCGTAAGCCAAGTTAGCAGATATATTACTTGTGGCGGCCACATAGCAAAAACTTTCTCCTGTGCCATTTTCATTAACGGCTAATACTGCTTGAAAACCTTGGCTTAGCGTTATGGATTTTATACCATTATTTAGCCCTGCGGGTATACCCGTTCCCTTAAAAACTGTATTTGCAACGCAGGTGGCACTTGTACCAGATTGATTTAAGTTTTGATAAATTACCAATTGTGCATTTGAATAACTGCTTACCACACAAATAATAAAAAATAGAAGAAATTTTTTCATACAATTTATTTTTTTTACCGAAGTAATTAATCAATTATTGCCGTTCCGTTTTCAATTGAAGCGATATAATGTGTTAATGGCAAGTCTGTTGCTAAGCTATACGCAGGCTCAATTTTTGCAATTAATTCTTCTATATAATCTTCTTGCACTAGATTGATGGTGCAACCACCAAAACCCCCGCCCATCATTCTGCTACCAAGCACTTTTTCATTGTTGCGTACCGCATCTACCAGCCAATCCAATTCACTACAGCTCACTCCATACATGTTGCTTAAGCCATCATGCGTAGCAAACATTTTTTTACCTAATTCAGCAATGTTTCCTTGCTTTAAATCTTCACAGCCTTTTTCTAAACGATTTATTTCTTGCACTATAAATCGGGCTCTTTTATCAATCAACACATCTTTAGGCAAAACATATTTATCTAACATAGCCTCAGTAACATTGCGTAAAGAGTTTATTTCGGGTATGTACTCTTTAACCCATTGCACAGCCTGCGTACATTCATTTCTCCTAGTATTATACTCTGATGAAGCTAAAGAGTGTTTTACATTAGTATTCAGTAACAAAATTTTAATACCGCTAAGGTTAAAAGGCACATATTCATAATTCAATGAATGGCAATCAAGTTTAATAACATGATTTTTCATGCCCATCATTGATGCAAACTGATCCATAATGCCACACATAACCGTTGCATACTCATGCTCAGCTTTTTGTGCCATTTTTACCATTTCAATACGTTCTAAACCTGCACCAAGTAATTCATTTAATGCAAAAACCGTTGCACACTCTACCGCTGCAGAAGAAGACAAACCAGCACCAATAGGCACATCGCTAGTAAGCATAGCATTAAACCCTTTTAAAGCAATACCCTTATGTAAAAACTGTGCTGCTGCACCTAATATGTAATTGGGCCAGCTTATATCACCTATTGGTTGTAATGCCTCAATGGATGTTGTAAATGTTTCATGCAAATCCAATGCTGTTAAATGAATCTCACTATCCTCCCTTAACGATATAGCGATGTAGGCTGCCTTATCAATAGCTGCTGGTAAAACAAAACCTTCATTGTAATCGGTATGTTCACCAATAATATTTACCCGTCCCGGAGATTTTACAATCAACGGTTCTATTTTGTACAGTTCAATAAAATTTTTTTTAATTGAAACTATCAAGGGAGATTCCATACCTAATTATTTTGTTTTTTGTTTACTTCTCTTGCTTCCTTTAGTTTTTAAATTTCATAGTTATTTATTTATCCATAATCGCTGTATCCATTTTGAAATTTGGATTATAATCTGGATTGGGAATTGGAAATTTCGCCTTATTATCCCTTAACCAATTTTCTAAAACTAGCTGGTATTTTGCTACAATATTTTTATTTACTGCTGCTACATTATTTCGTTCTTCAACATCATTTTTAAGATTGTATAATTCAATACTTTTATCCTCGTAATTTAAAATAAGTTTTAACCCATTTGCTATAATAGCTGCACCAGGCTTACCTCCTTGGTTACTATAATGTGGGTAATGCCAAAAAAGTGTTCTTCCCATATTCTTCTTTTCATTTGCAATTAATCTCACAATATCTTCTCCATCAACTGCTTTATTTATTAACTCTTTCTTACACATGGCTTGGTAGAGTGTTGGGAAAATATCGACTGAGCTTATGGGTATTTCTGAAACTTTTCCTGCTTTAATTTTGTCTGTCCATTTGATGATAAATGGTACTCGTATACCACCCTCGTACAACCAGCCTTTACCCGCTTTTAGTAAGCCATTGCTAGTAGGGCTACCTTCGGCGGTACTTAAGCCCCCATTATCTGAAGTAAATACAATAATTGTGTTGCTATCTAAACCAAGTGTTTCAATTTTTTTTAAGATCCGGCCAATATTGTTATCCATATTTTCAATCATTGCTGCATAAACGGCATTGTCTTGTACTACTCTTTGCTTCCATCCTTTTTCAAATTTCATCCATGGCTCATTTTTTCTAAAACGTAAACTATCTGGTATATTCAAAGCCAGCTTTTTAGCCTGATACTTTTTTATTAAATCAACTGGTGCTTGCAATGGATTGTGCACGGCATATAAAGAATAGAAAAGCAGAAAAGGCTGATTTTTATTTTCTTCCATAAAAGAAATGCACTCGTTTGTTAACCGGTCTGTAAGATATTCACCCTTTGCCCCATCAGTTAATCGGGGATTATTGTAAGGAGTAAAAAAAGCACCTGTAGTATCATTTTTAAATCCGGCTGGAGCGCCTTTACTAAAACCTCCTTTATTAATTTGAAATCCATTCGATTCTGGCCAATTTTTTTCTTCTTCGCCTAAATGCCATTTACCAGCAATAAAGGTTTTATAATTATTTTTCATGGCAGCCTCTGCTATAGTTTCTTCTTCGGGTTGCAGAAAATAATTAAACGGTTGTGTAACTAGTTTTTCATATACAGCAGCTTTTCCATTATACTGCCTTCCCTGAATCCAATCTGTAACTCCAGTTTTTATTGGATACTTTCCTGTAAGTATGCTAGCACGGGTAGGGCTGCATACAGGGCAAGAGGCATATGCATTATTAAAGCGAATGCCCATACTTGCCAACTTATCTAAATTGGGTGTTTCATAAAAGGTGCTTCCATAACATTGTAAATCTGCCCAGCCCAAATCATCCGCCAAAATCAAAACGATATTGGGTTGCTTCGTAACATTCTGTGCACTAATTATTTGCACAAGCATTATAAAAACAATTGTATGTATCGCTTTTTTTAACATTTAAAATTTATCAGTTTTATAAAAAGAAAATATTGCCATTTTATGTGTTCCTAATGCATTCATCTTCTTCTATTTTATAGATATTGTATTTAGTTTTATTTTCTGTGCTTGTAACAATCCCCCAGAAACTTGAAGGGTTATTTCCCCTTTATCAATACCAGGTTCTACCACAGCAACCATTTTGCCATTAAACACTTTCATATAACTAGATACAAAAGATGTTTGGTCTGTAGCGTCGCCATTGCAAAGTGCTTTTAAGCGTCCCTCTCCTTCTACTTTAAAAAATAAAAAATTACTTGCTCTAGGACATAAATTGCCCTGCTTATCCAAAATTTCTACGGTTACAAAAATCAAATCTTTACCATCTGCATTTACGGTATCTCTATCTGCCGTTAACTTAATGGTATGTGCTTCTGCTGCAGTACGTATTATTTGGTTGGCAACTGGTTTATCATTTGCATCATAAGCTACTACCTTTATTTCCCCTGGTGTATATACTACGTCCTTCCACATTAAGCGGTAGCGGTTATATTTACTAGTATTATTTTTTTGCTGTACACCCATGCTTTTTCCATTTACAAATAGCTCGGCTTTGGGGTAATTAGTATAGCAGTAAACGGGAACATTTAAGCCTAACCTGTCAGGCCATGTCCAATGTGGCAATAGGTGCAACATTGGTTTATCACTCCACTTACTTTGATAGAGGTAATATCTGTCTTTAGGAATACCTGCTAAATCTACCATTCCAAAATAAGAGCTTCTAGCGGGGGTTCCTTCGTTGTAAGGAGTAGGTTCACCTAAATAATCAAAACCTGTCCAAACAAATTCACCCGAAATAAATTCCAAATCATCTTGTTTTTCAAATTCTGTATCTGGTGTGGTAGCCCAAGGTGGACACTCTAAATCGTAGCTTGAAACCTGATAATTGTTATGCCATGGCTTTTTGGTTGTTGCTACCGGAAATACATATTCGCCTCTTGAACTAACGGTAGATGATGTTTCGCTGCCATAAATTGTAAAATTGGGGTATAGCTTGTGCTTAGCTTCATAATCTTCTGGCTTATAATTAAAGCCTACTAAATCAACCTCGGCTGCTAATCCGTTTTTTATAGCTCCATTGTGGTTATTAAATCCTGCTGAAACTGGTCTTGTAGAATCAAGTTGATGACTTAGCTGCGTTAAAAATCTAGCTATTTCGTTTCCGGAAGCCATGCCTTGTTCCCTTATTTCATTACCAATACTCCACATAATTACAGATGGGTGATTTCTGTCTCTGCGTATCATGGCACTGATATCTTTTTCTGCCCAAGCATCAAAAAATTCTCCATAGCCGTTTGCATTTTTACCATTTTTCCATTCATCAAATGCTTCAACTTGCACTAATAAGCCTAAGCTATCGCAAATGGCCAATAACTCTGGAGATGGCGGATTGTGAGAAGTACGGATAGCATTACAACCCATTTCTTTCATCATAACCAACTGCCTTTCTGTTGCCCGGAAATTAACCGCAGCACCTATGGGGCCTAAATCGTGGTGCAAGCACACTCCTTTAAACTTTAGTGATTGCCCATTGAGAAAGAAGCCTTTGTTTTTATCAAAACGAATAGTTCTAAAACCAAAAGTAGTTTTGTATTCATCTGTTTGTAATTTATCCGTATAAAGTTTTGATACGGCTGTGTACAGTGTGGGTGTATTAACACTCCATAATTTAGGACGCTGAACTCTTGTAGTTTGATTAAACAATAATTTACCATCTTTCTTGTTATCAGAAGTTATGGAAGCTACTTTATTGCCTACTGCATCAAACAATTCTGTTACCAATGTAATGGTTGATTGATTGATTAAATCGGCATTAATGGTTGTTTTAATATTAACCTCCCCTATTTTTTCAGTAATGGTAGGTGTGGTAATAAAAGTACCCCACTGTGCAATGTGTATGGGAGAAGTTTTAACTAACCGAACATTCCTGTATATTCCTGCTCCGGGATACCATCTTGAAGATTCAGGCTTATTTTCCAAACGAACGGATAATACATTTTCTTTACCGAGCTCTATAAACTTTGTGAGTTCAAAAGAAAAGGATGAATAACCATAAGGCCACTCCCCAACATAAGTGCCATTTAAATATATTTTTGAGCGACTCATTGCGCCATCAAATTCAATAAAAATTCTTTTTCCTTTATCAGCAATTGAAATGGGTAATACTTTGCGATACCAACCAATACCAAAGCATGGTAGCGCCCCTGTTCGTCCTGTTCTTAATTGTGTTGTTTTTTCACCATCTTCTACTACTTGCACTTTTTGCTTGTCAATATTCATATCAAAGCTTTGCACCACGGCCCAGTCATGTGGTACAGTTACTTTTTGCCATGTAGCATCATTAAATTGTGCTAGCGTGGTTGGGTTAATATCATTGTTAAAAAAATGCCAGCCAGTATCAAGCAACTGCACATTTCTTACCTGTGCTGTTGATAGTACACAAAAACATAGTTTAAAAACACCAATAAGTAACAAACTTTTACCCATAAAACCGCTTTGAATATTTTTACATTAATTCAGTTATTCTTTAACCACTCTTCTTATTTTTCACGTTCCCAATCATCTGTTCTAAATGATGAAACAGGCAGACCATTTACACCAAATAAATCTCCTACTACAAAAGATTTAAATGCATATCTAACAGCAACAGGTACCGGCACTAAAGCCGATTTTACGGTAACACCTTCTCTTGTAATTACTGCCGTTGCAGGATGAAAAACTTTATCTGCACCAGCCATTTCAAAATTGGAAAGTGTTTTGCCAAATGAGCTTAACCCATTTGGGGTATCACTAAAAGTAATTTTTGCAGTATCATTTCTAATTGTGATTGCTTTGTATTTAGGGCTGTGGCAGCTAATTCCTTTTATTTGATAGGTTTGCGATAAGGCCAAGTAAGCTAAGCGATTTGAGCCTATTTCTTTATTTGCTGGATGAACAAGATTTTGTTCGCCAATATCTAAAATGCATGCCATGCCCACATTGGGTTCAACATTAGATACTTTAAATTGTGCCTCTCTTAAAAACGCTGAATTGGGTTTGGCTTCATTTTTACCAACAGGGCCAATTTGCATATAATAAAATGGAAATTCACCCAGTTCCCATTTTGTTCTCCAATCTTTTATTAATCCTGGAAACAGTTTTTCATAATTTTCTGGCTCTGGTCTGTTTGATTCGCCTTGGTACCAAATAACGCCCTTAATGCCATAGCCAACTATAGGGTTTACCATTGCGTTGTATAAAACGCTGTGTGAACTTGGCGGATTTTTAAGCTTAGCTGTATCCTTAATAAAATCAAACACTTTGCAACCATCCTCACTTATCCAAGGTTGAATTGTCGTTCCTCCCCAACTAGATTGAATAAGCCCAACGGGAACATTGAGTACTTTATTAAGCATTCTACCAAAGAAAAAAGCCGTAGCACTAAATTCTGAAGCAGTTTCGCTATTACAAATTTCCCAACTACCCTTGCAACTATCAAGCGGTGTAGTACTTGTTGCTTTAGCAGTAGTAAAAAAACGCATTGTTGAAGCAGAAGCATTTACGGTAGCATCTAAAGAACCTATTACTGGTTGGTTAAAATATCCCTTCAAAGGCATTTCCATATTCGATTGCCCCGAACAGAACCATACTTCTCCAATTAATACATTTTCTAATGTTAGTAGTTTACCATCACTAATAGTAAGGTTGTAGGGGCCGCCAGCCTTTGGTGTAGCAACTTTAAGTTTCCAACTACCATCTGCAGCAACTTTGGTTACGTAACTTTTTTTATTCCAAGAAGTAACCACTTTAACCGTTGCATTACTGTTAGCTTTTCCCCAAATGGCAACATCTGTTTGCTGCTGTAATACCATGTTATTGCTAAAAAATGCAGGTAACTTTATTTCTGCAAATACATCTTCCACAGCGAATATTGCAGCGAAGATTATTACCACCAATAAAGCAATTTTTTTATATAGTTTCATTTTTCGTTAAAGTTTTATGCTCTACTCTTTTGTTTACTTTTTTAGGGAAGGTTGTAGTTTTATAATGCCTCCCCATTTTAAAAGCAACCAACCTAAGGGATGCAAAAAGGCTATCAATAAAAACCAACTAGCATAACCTTTGCCTTGCACAAAATCTAGTATGGGAGATAACATAGCATGAAGCCCCTTATCTAAAAAACCAGCAGCTTTTGTGGAAGGACCTGAAACCATTGCAGCAACAATCATATTCATAATAATACCCCCTATTGTGCTACCAGCAGCCACAATACTAAAAACAGTTCCCAGCGAATGGCTAGGCACAATATCAACAATTATAGAACTAAGATTAATTAACCAAGCTAGTGATGCAAGCACTACTGCTGCTGAAATAACCAACGACAAGTTTAATCCCGTAACACTGCTTATTAAAGGAGCTATAGGCATGATGCAAGCACATATAAGCATTACTGTCATTCTGCTATTTACGGGGAGTTTACCACTTTTGATAAACTTGCCTGAAAGCCAACCGCCGAGCAAACTACCCACACCAGCAGCAGCATAAATAACCCAAGTTATTTTTAAATCTTGCTGAGATAAGTTTCTTACTGATGATAAATATTTTGGAAACCAAAATTGAAAAAAATACCAAACAGGATCGGTAAGCATACGGGCTAGCAACAATAACCAAGTACCTCTGAATGTTAGTACCCTTTTCCAAGACCAGCTTTGTGGTTTGTCAATAACTGCACTTTCAGTTGTATCCTCACCTTCTTGAATAAAATCTAATTCCTCTTGTGTAATGCGTTTGCTTTTTTGTGGGGTTCTATACATTAAAAGCCAAGGCAGAATCCAAAGTAATCCGGCAAAGCCTGTTATGATAAAAGCCAGCCTCCAACCAGTACCCTGCCCTAACCAATTTGCTATAACTGGCCATTTTTCTGCATAAGCGTAAGTTGCTAATGGTATTACAATATAGGGGGCTATGGTGGCACCAATTGTGGCTCCCATGGTGTATAAGCCAATGGCAAATGCTCTTTGTTTTGCGGGAAACCATTCTGATACTGCCTTTGAAGCCGCAGGCCATATACCTGCTTCGCCCAAACCAAGCATGAAGCGATAAGTACCTAATGATGTTACACCTCTTGCTGCTGCAGTAAGCATATTAGAAATGGACCACCATATTACGAAAATTAATGTACCCGCTTTTGTTCCAATTTTATCAACAATTCTACCAGATATGATATATGCTATTGTATAAGCAATTAAAAATATATTCACAATATTGGCATAGTCAGCATCAGTCATTCCCAAATCTTTTTGGATAGTGGGTGCCAATGAAGAAAGTGTTTGTCGGTCAATATAGTTTAGTACTGCTGCTAAAAATAGCAACCCTACAATCCACCAACGCATTCCTTTTATTTTTTTTACCATACCAGATATTTGAGCTATTCAATACTTTTAAATGCCTATTTTTTATTTATAACAAACTGTCAAATACTATAATGCCTCCTTTATTTTCTATTATAACACGTCTATTTCCTACTGATTTCTTCACATTTATCTCTACACTACTACCGGCTTTAATTTCTGGCAATTGGTAAGTGCTACTTACTTTATCCTTTTCCATAATTTTTAAAATATGGTTGTTAATATTATAAGATGGAAAGCCTGATTTTGCTGTTATTTTAATACTGTTTTTTTGAACTTCTATTACAAGTGGCGATAACTCTTTTTTGAAAGTATTGTACAAAGCCCTTGGCCTGCGGTTAGCATCTACAATGCCCCATGGTCTGTACCCATCTTTATTGGTGCCGGCAAAACGACTTAGATAGTCATTAAAACTCCAGTAAGAAAAGCCAACTACATAAGGGTGTTTGTTTATTACATTCACCAAACCTTTTAAATGTTCTATTCTAACTTCCTCATTTTTTACTTCATCTGATCGCATGCCTGTTTCACTAATGAAAATTGGCTTGTCAGGGTATTTGGCATGTAATAAGTTGATGTTTTTATCTAACCCTTCAACAGCAGAGTAATTATTAAAATTTAAAAAATCGCAATACCTAAAGGCATCATGCGGTAGTTTTAAATTAGCTGGGTTTACCGCTGTGCCAATGGCAACAAATGTTAATAACCTTGTTGTATCTAGCATTTTGTATTGCTCAAACATTTCTCTTGTCCATTCATCGCCTTCGGGTGTCCAACTAGGATACTCGTTGCCAGTGCTATAAGCCACAACAGAAGGGCTGTTCCAATAAGCTTCAACCATTTCCTTCATTTGAGAAATAAAATCATCTTTCGCTTTTTGGCTAGTCATTAACACGGGGCTCATTTGCCAATTGGGTACTTCATTTACCAACAAATAGCCATGCTCATCTGCCCATTTAATAAAATGTTTGCTCGTGGGTGTATGGTTCATCCTTGCAAAAATCATAT
>Ga0114942_1000160_pt1 | contig 18261 bp, 14 predicted proteins | sample LowerColdCreek_FD_88674 | JGI IMG/M metagenome (GOLD analysis project Ga0114942, IMG submission 88674) | Groundwater microbial communities from Cold Creek, Nevada to study Microbial Dark Matter (Phase II) - Lower Cold Creek | ecosystem: Environmental > Aquatic > Deep subsurface > Groundwater ... | reverse complement strand
GGAACCAGAGTGCAGCAACAGAAAGCCGCTGAGTCTGGATTTTTATCAGGCCCCTTCCTGGCGGCTCGATTTCAATTCATGGAGTGAAGCATGTTTTTTTATCGCAACAGATTGCCGCATCAGGCGCAAATACTGACGCTGGCGATTTTTCTGACCGCTGCGGTGCTCATCAGTGTGTCGCAGCTGCATTTGGGGCTAGGTTTGTGGCTGATGTTTATTTTCGCCTCAGCCACTTACTGTACAGTGCAGTGTGCTCAACGCTTCTCGGGCTTGACCAATGGCAATAAGATTTTGCTCTCGCTGGTTGTCCTTGCCTTAGGGTGGAAGATTGTCCGCATGCAGGGCGCCGTTGCTGTGCCCAGCGATCTGGCAACGGCTATCAACGCTGATCTTTATCTGTTGTGGAGCTATATCGCGCCAATCTTCAGCGCATTTTTATTGGTGATGATCATTCTGTCACCAGCATCGCAACTGACTGCGCTGCAGATCCGCGACCGACGCACCCTGAATAAATTATGGTGGCAGCAAAGCGTCAGCAGAATGTCGAAATTTTTGTTTTATACCACGATGTTATTGCTGGCTTTGATGGCGGTATCGACTGTTGTTGATCAGGTGCCGGACAACGCCTGGTCCGGTTATTTAGGCGCAGATTTATCGATATTCCTGCCAGATCTGCTGTTGCACCTGCTCGGCTTGATGTTCTATGCCGAATTAATGGCCGATCACAGCTCAGCGCAAAAGGCCGTCTCTGGCGCTGTGTAGCAGCAAAGCCGGCCGCTGAATCAACTTACATCGCTTCATCGCAACATGGACGGCGTCGCTGTGCTTACGCAGCTGTTTGCGGCAAGCCAAGCGGCGCTATCCATTCGTTACCGAGCTAAATACTCGCTGCCGAATTAAAACTCCTGCACGGTCGGGCGCAGTACAATTTCGTTGATATCGACATTGTCCGGCTGCTCGATGGCGTAGGCCACAGCGCGGGCGACAGCGTCGGCCGGAATTTCATTTTGCTGGTAAAACGCATTGACGAATTCAGCACTGGCACCGTGGCTACTGCCGTGTTTCAGTTCGGATTCGACCGCGCCTGGCAGAATGGTGGTGGTGCGAATATGGCCACCAACTTCATGGCGTAAACCTTCACTGATCGCCCGCACCGCAAACTTAGTACCGCTGTACACAGTGCCACCCGGGCTGAAGACTTTGGTACCGGCCACCGACGAAATATTAATAAAATGACCGCTGTGCTGGGCTTCAAATACCGGCAGTGCGGCGGCGATGCCGTACAACACGCCTTTGATATTAATGTCGATCATCCGGTCCCATTCGTCGGTGCGGCGTTCGCTCATCGGCGCAATTGCCATAAATCCGGCGTTGTTAATAATCACATCCAGCCGGCCGTAGCTGTCGAGCGCCAGCTTGACGGCGGCCTGCAGATCTTCCGCTTTGGTGACATCCACCACCTGATATACCGCGTCGCCACCGGCGGCCTTTATCTCGCTGACCAGCTGGGCCAGCCGGTCGGCCCGGCGCGCCACGACCACCAGTTTGGCGCCACGGCTGGCTAACAGCCGGGCGGTACTTTCGCCCAAGCCACTACTGGCACCGGTGATTAACACGACTTTCTGATTGATACCTTGATGTTGTTGCGTATTCATCTGTTTCTGCTCCGCTATAAGTGGGTTCTGATTAACTACAGGGGCAGTTTAATCGGCGTGAACTTGCGTTAGAATGGAATAGTTAAGCTTTCAGAATTCCATAAATAGGAATAATAACGGTGGCACTGAATAAACTCGAATTACTGCGGATCTTTTGCAGCGCGGCGGAACTGGGGAATTTTAAAGCCTGCGCGGTCAAGCTGGCGCTCTCGCCACAAGCCGTGACGCGGGCGGTACAGCAGCTGGAGCAACTGACCGGCGAGGTGTTGTTTCACCGCAATACGCGGCAGGTGCGCCTGACGCAATTTGGCGAACAACTGTATCAGGATGGCCGGCTGCAGCTGGCACAGCTGGAGCAACTGTTCAGCCCGCGGCTGGCGACACAGGATGCACAAGGGCTGGTCCGATTGGCAGCGCCGGCGGCATTACGGCCGATCTTAAGTCCGTTATTGCTCGAGTTTGCCGCGTCGCATCCGCAGATCCGGCTGGACGTACGTTTATCGGATCAGCACAGCGATGTAGTCGATGAACAAATTGATTTAGGCATCCGTGCCGGCTTATTGCGGGATCAGAGTTTTGTTGCGCTGCAGGTGTCCGAAGTGGCGCTGTATCTGGTGGCGAGCCCGGCCTATCTGGCGGCTTATGGCGCGCCTTTGGACCTTGCTTCGCTCAACAACCATCAGCAGGTCAGCTTGCTGGACGAGGGCACGGGCCGGCCCTGGGCCTGGTTTTTCCGCGACGGTGAGATTTATCAGCCGCGTCAGGTGCGCTTGCTGGTCAATGATGCGCAGCAGGAATTGGCGGCAGTAGCCGCAGGTCTTGGCATTGGGCAAATCGCTGATTTTCTGGCAAAACCATTGCTGGCACGTAGCGAACTTGTGCGCCTGCTACCGGCACAAGAACCGACGCCATGGCCGCTCTCGCTTTACCGGCCACAGCGCGGCCCGGTGCCGGCCCGGGTGCGACTGTTATTCGATTTTCTGCGCGACCAGCTGCGGGACAATTAAAAAGCAGGCTCAGGGCCTGCTTTGTTGTGGTCGTCTGTCAGAAGTATGACGTTAGATTTTGGTCAACCAGCCGTGTTTGTCTTCGGCTTTACCCCATTGGATATCATTCAGCGCCTGACGCAGACGGGTTGTCGTTGGGCCTGGCTCACCGCTGCCGATTTTGTATTCAGTGCCACGGTGGATCAAGGTGCCAACCGGTGCCAGTACTGCTGCAGTGCCAGACAAGGCAGCTTCAGTACCAGGTTTGGCGGCACGTTCCAGCAGTTCGTCCACTGTCAGGTCACGCTCAGACACAGTCATGCCCAAATCACGGGCCAGTGTCAGGATTGAATCGCGCGTCACGCCGTGCAGGAAGGATGCATCCAGCGCTTTGGTGATAATTTCATTGCCGTCGATCAACAGGAAGTTGGCTGCGCCGGTTTCCTGTACATCGCCATGCGGGCAGAACAGTACCTGGTCAGCCTGATGTTTTGCTTTCGCTTGCATCGTTGGTTGCAATGCGCTGGCATAGTTACCACCGCTTTTGATCATGCCCATGTGCGGTGCGCAGCGCGCGTTGTCTTCTAACAACAAGCGCAGCGCACGGCTGCCGCCAGCGAAATAATCACCGACCGGCGACAACAACACATATAGCATTGAGGTCAGCGTTGGTGTCGCAGCTTTGCCGATCGCTGGTTCAGTACCGATATGGGTTGGGCGGATGTACATAGAACCTGGTGGCGTTGGTACGTCGGCGGCGAAGTGGCGCACCGCATCAACAATCATCTGGCTCAGCAGCGCTGGTTCAAATTTAGGTAAGGATAATAATTCCGAGCTTTGCAGCATGCGGGCGATATTTTTATCCATGCGGAAAATGGCGATAGTGCCATCTTCGTGGCGGAATGCTTTTAAACCTTCAAAACAAGTACTTGCATAGTGCAGCACATGCGCGCCAGGATGCAGACTGATGCTGTTCGCCGGGACAATGGCCGACGGCCCCCAGGCATTTCCATCAAATTGGGCCATTGCCATTTCAGGCATAAATACACTACCGAACGCTGCCATTTCTCTTTTCCTGCTGTGCTCTGACGGGCCGGTCTGGCCCTTTATCTGAAATTTGTATAGATCCAAAGGTGTTTGTGGCGCTTTGCAGCGCTGGCTTTCTAACCCGGCGCAAGACACTCAAACATCGCGGAAACTGCCGGATATTTTCTGTGCATTGTAACCAGCCTTGCTGTTTTCAGCATCAACTATCTGAGCGTCAGGACGGCTGAATTGCTATCAATTATGACTGCGGCTGTGTCGCCATCAACTCCATTTCTTGCTGGATCTGCTGCCAGACTCTGGCTGCACCTGTAGCGGATAAATGGTTGGTATCAAAATACAGCAAGACACCCTTGGCACGGGTTTGACAATAGGTCGCATCACAAAACAGTTTTTTGGTATCCAGCACTTTGGTACCTGGCAAGGTTGCCAGGTGTTGCATCATAGTTGTTTCAGTATGATGCCAGCGCTCCATCTGCGTACGGGGCAAATTAAATTCACCGCGTTCCATCGGCCTGAAACCGGTATCGGCATAATCGGGCTGCTGACTAATCAGCAGAACCGGCGCATGTTGCTTGAATTGACTGATGGTGTGCTGTAATTGTTGCTGCAACATCAGGGTTCGCTCTTCAACCGGCAGCACTTCACCGCCCTGTGGCGCAGTGGTTAAAAAATGATGGGCAGGCATCAGCTCGCCTTGTCTTTGCCACCCTTGCAGGTATAAGGTCCAGCGTGCAGATAAAATCACCAGGTCTGGTTTTAACGCCATTATATATTCAGCATAACTTTGCAGCATATCGAGCTTATCGCAGCTACCCGCGTTACCTTCGCCATCAAAACGGCGCACACCGACAACGGGCGGGCAGCCACCATGCGCAATGACATAGAATTCAGTGTCGGCAAGACCCGGGAAATTTGCTGCTAACACACCGGCATGTGAATCTCCCCACAACACCACGCGGCGACTGCCATGGCCAAACACTTTGCAGCTGGCGGTGCCGTGCAGCTTGATGTCTGGGCAAGCCCTGAAGGGTTCTGCCGCTACAGCCGGGTCAATATTGACTAAACCAGGATGTTGCTGTTGCCAGCGGCCGAGCACCAGTTGGTGCTGGCCGAGTATCGCGACGCCAATAAAAAACAGACTGCCTATACCGGCAAACCCAAAAATCTGCCGGCGGCTATATCGTTGTTTCTGTCGAAATGGTGCCTCGACAAATTTCCAGCTGAACCAGGCCAGTGCCAGAGCCAAGCAAGACAAGCCCGCCATCTGGTAAATCGATGGTGTGCTGAGTGTATTGTGGCGGGCAAAGGCGAATAGCGGTTGATGCCACAGATAAGCGCTGTAGCTGATCAGGCCAACTGAAGTCAGTACTTTGTGGGACAACAGCCGGCCGGTCAGCGTGTGTGGGGTGGCAAACAGCAGGATCAGGACAGTCCCGCCTACGGGTAGCAGTGCATTAAACCCGGGGAATAGCGTGGTTTTATCGATGAGGACTAATGCGCCTAACAACATCATCAGACCCAACAGGCTACCCAGCTGTGTAATAAACGCTGGAAACTGGCGCGGGCTGTGGTGCAGCCACCAGGCGACCAGCGCGCCGGCTAACAGCTCCCAGGCGCGGGTCGGCAGCATATAAAAAGTAAATGCCGGTCTGTGCTGTGCGCCCCATTCTGCCAGAAGCAAACTGACCAGTAACGTCACTGTCAGTAGGACAGGCAGCCAGGACTTACAGTAACGCCACATCAGCAGCATCAAAAGCGGGAAACAGAGATAAAACTGCTCTTCGACCGCCAGACTCCAGGTATGCAGTAAAGGCTTAAATTCAGCGGCCGCATCAAAGTAACCACTGGTCAGCCAGAACCAGATATTGGAACAAAATAGCGCGACAGCCAGCAGACTATCCGCATAGTTTATCAAGTCCTGTGGACTCAGCCAGTACCAGGCCATCGGCAAACTGACCAGCAAGACCAAATACAAAGCGGGCAAAATTCGTCGGGCACGGCGTTCCCAGAAATGTAGCAGGCTGAAAGTGCCGGCGGTGAGTTCGTTAAGAATGATGGAGGTGATGAGGTAGCCGCTGATCACAAAAAAAACATCAACGCCGACAAAGCCGCCGCTGAACAGGGAAAAACCGGCATGAAACAAAATGACGGGGAGCACAGCCAGTGCGCGCAGGCCATCAACTTCTGGTCTGTAAATCATGTTGCGACAAAGTGAATACGAAGCTCGCCAGTATACCCGCAGGCAACAGACACGGCTACAGTGCGGTTTTAACGGGCCAGTACCGCATCGACCCGCTGCATCAAACGGGCCGCTTCGGCATGTTGGCGCGATAACACCAGGTGTACCGGCAACTGTTCTAACGCATCAAATACCAGCATCGGATTGGCCAGCGCCAGCTCGCTGGCGTGGTAACAAAGGAAATAGTCATAGCGTCCACTGAGTAATAACCGGAATGCATCAGGCTGATTGCTGATGTCGTAACGTTTCACCGCAAATGCGGCCAGTTCAGGCCTTTGCTGCAGAAAGGTAAAGCGGGTTTCACTCAGGGCCAGATAAGGGTAATGCTGCAACTGATTCAGGTACGACATGCGCTTGGTACTGCGCAACCGCACGACGCCCAGTTCCACCGCATACACTGGCAACCGGCTCAGGTGGAACTGCTGAGTTTGTTGACCCGATGGCGCAACGACAGTGGTGAAATCAATGCCTTGCTGCAATGCATTTAAGCCACGTTGCAGCGAATAAAAGCGGAAATCCGGCTGGAAACCGGCAGCTGTGAGCACTTTTCGTACCCGATCAATGCCAATGCCCTCCGCCTGCCCCTGCGGGTTACTGAATTCATAGGGCGGCAAGTCGGAGTAAAAATAGGTCACTGGTTCAGCCTGGCTTGTTGATGGCAGGTACAGAGCACTAAGCGCTGCCGTCAGCCAAAAACCTCTAAGCCTGACCAGCAATCGCCATTTGATGAACCTGAACTGCAACAACGGCGTGACCTCCGGACAATGTCGCAAAAATAGTTTTAGAAATTAACCTTAGCACAGCGCGGCAATAGCTCCTTATGGTCTGAACATGCAGGGAGATTTTTCCGCGATATCTGCAACAAGTAGTGTTTGCACTTTGGGCAAATGCAGCCAGAATCTTTGACGGATAGTCGGGAACGGGCTGTCAATATGCAAGGATGTTTTTAACGCGGGCTTGGATGCTGTAGTGTCAGGTCGCCAGACCGGCAGAAAATCCTGTAGTTGTCTTTATGTTGTCGCGTCACTGTCATCCGGCATTGCCAAGCTTTATTTCGGTGTCAAACCGCATCGTCAGTAGAGGATGCGGTGCGCGTGATAGCACTGCACAGCAGCGCTCTTTCAGACAAAACTACAGGAGGTTCAGATGTCATATGCCGTACTTCAGCTTAGCGATCACCCCAATGGGCGTTGGTATTTGTGGTTGCTGGCGGTATATCCGCGTTACCAGGAGCTGATTTCTGCCGGACAAAGCCCGGCGCAGGCTCTACAGCAAGTCATTGCAGAGGCGGAGACCGGGAATGATGCGGTCCCGGCAGATTTGCGTCCAATCATCGTTGCCGCCGCCAATAAACTACCACTGAATGACACGCAGCAGCGTTGGTTAAAGTATCTGGATGATTTAACCCGGCCACTGCAGGACTTCACCACAGAGTGGGAGTGGCTGATTGAACTGATTGCGCTGCAAGGGGATACGGCGGTGACTCCATTGCCGCTGCAGTTATCCGGCAGTATCGCGGCGCAAGCAGAAATTGATGTTTATCATCAGACAGATGCCAGCAAGGATCACCAACTGGCCATTGCGGCCAGTCAGGCGCTGGTCCGCTTCGGTCTGACCGGCGCATTGGTGGGCGGTTTTGGCACAGGCAAGGTCCCGCTCGGCGTATTGGCCGGTGACTTCAGTGGTCAGGGAACCTTAAAAGCCAAGCTGGATTTGTTTTTTGTTGCGGCGAATAACAGCACATTAGCGCACACTTTGCCGGACATCGTCGCCAGCATGCCGGATTGGTGGTCGTTGCAACAGGCATTGCAATTCAGTCAGTCGGCCAGCGGCCCCCGCCGTATGCAGCTGTCAACGCTGGCCGAGGTCAAGCTGTCTGGTGAGCTGAGTTTTGGCCGCAGTTATACCCGCAGTTTCAGTAATACCCACGCTTTGGCGGCTGAGCTGTCAGTGCAGGCTGATTTGGGCGTCAGCGTCAACTTTGCTGCGTTGCAACAAGGTCAGTTTGAATTGTTAGTTGAACGTCATAGTAACGGTGTGTTGCGCTTATCATTGCAGCGGCTGGCTGCGCGCGAACGCGACTTTGGTCTGGCACTCAACGCCAGCCTGCAGATCAATGGTGCCGATAAAGTCGCTGCACGTTTATTGGCAACCTTGCCCGGCGATGCGCAATTAACTGAATTCAGAACCAAACTGGCCAGCTGGCTCGACCCCTATGCCATGCTGCAGCAGGAAGTCGCCACATTGCTGACGCAATTAGACTCAACGCTATTTAAACAATTGCTGGAAGTTGTTTTTGGCTTACAAAGCCCGGACCAGGTCTCCGCGTTGTTACAACAACGTCTGTCAGATCTGATTAGTACTCAGTTACTTACGCGCGCAGATGTGTGGACCGGCGATGTGCAGGTCATTGTGACCGACAGCCTGACGCAGCTTGCCGATAACTGGTCGCTGCCGCCTGCTGTGTTACAAGCACTACAAGATGCCATCGTGGCGAAGTTGGGTGAGCTGCGACAAACATTAGCCACTGTCCTCAATGAACTGGTCACAAATCTGGTGACAACAGGCCGGGTTAAAGTGCTACAGCCGCTGGCGACGGCCGGTGATCAGCTGGAACAGGCCATCAACAACAACAGTGCGGTGGATTTGGCACGTGAACTCAATCACTGGCTGACGCGTTATTACCAGATCCGGCAGGATCTGGCCGCCAGGATCAGTGAAATAAGCCAGAAAAAATTAGGTCTGGCCATCCTCAGCAATTGGCAATCCAGTCAGCAGCAACAAACAGTGACGCGGTTTCTGATACAGGCTGATACGCCTGTCAGCCGCACTTTGTACCAGCGTTGCCTGCACGGACAGCTGGAGCAATTGCCGGTATTGTTGCAGCAAGCACAGCAACAGGGCAGCATCGCCGACGTTTGGTATCAGTTTGACCAGCTGAACAAAGCTACCCGCCAGGTCAGCGTGGCATTAGACCTGTTTGGACTGGAATTCAGCTGGGAAAAAACCGTCAGCCGGAGTCTGCATTTTGCCGTTGATCAGCGCGGGCATATCATTGCAGCCACATCAGAGCTGCAGATCAGTGAGCGCAGAAAGCTGCTGGGCGAGCGGCGCGAGGCCAATTTCGCCAGCGCGGAAGAATGGGCGCTGGTCGACGGCCAGGCATTGCTGAACAGTGAATTGTCCTTTGGTTACAGCTATCAGGAAGAAACATTGGATCGACCTGATGCAAATCAGTTTCTGCGCAGTCTGGAACAACTGGCGTTATTTGCGCCTGGTTTGCGTGACAGATTTTTCCGTTTAATGCAGGGACCTGTTGCCAGCGAGCAAAATCAATGGCGTCAGGTGCAGATAAATTTGTTGTTAGATTTGTCCGCGCAGCAGATGCAGCGTTTGCTCAATACAGCGCCGGGTGCATTTCGGCTGGCGTTGCAACTGCAAATTCAGGCGGCGCAGCTGTTATTGCCGGACTTCAAGCGGGATGATGTTGCGCGGCTTGCCGCTGATTATCTGCAGGATGAAGGCGCCATGCGTACATTGGGCGGCAAAGGCAGAGCCCAGGATTTATGGCAGCGCGGTGGTGAAGGTTCACGGCATGAAATTGAGTCTGGTGAGCGTTTAGTTTTTGACATCGCCCGTCAGGCGGTGCAATGGGAAAAGTTTCTGCAAACGCTGGCGCAACTGCGGCAATATCTGCAGCAGCCGCGCGAGCTTGCGACCACCGCTCAGCAGCAGGCTTACCATGCGACTTTGCAGCAACTGAACGAACGGCTGGCCGAGGCGATTTACCCCTGGGTAGATGCACGTGATCGCGCAACGACGGACGACCGGATCTCATGGCGTTTTGGTGCTTTGCTCCAGCTGATTTGTCAGAGCTGTGGAGTAGCGCCCGCTGACGTGGTGGTGTTGCAGGTCAGCATGCCGACAGCGAGCGGGATTCAGCAAACCTTGCTGAAGTAACGCGTGATGCCGGCAGTCATGGACTGCAGGCATCTGTGGTATCACCACACGGCACTGATGCGGGGTCCCCACATCATCATCGTGGCGGACCCAACGCCAAGTAACGTCAGCAAAAATCCTGCGGTCATCAACAGACCGGCGCACCACAACAGCAGCAAGTTCTGACTGCTGCGGCTGCGCCACCAGACTTCAGCCACCAGCATCGGCAACGCATAACAGGCGAATGACAGCACTAAATCCGCCGGGCCGTCCAGTTTCGCGTTGTTACCATAAGGCCCCTGATGCAGCAGGTACCAGCCCATCAGAAACAGGCGGAAAGTCCAGACCCCGTTAATCAAAAAGAAGCTATGCAGGGCAAAACGCTGGTGTAAGGCAAAATTGCGCTGACGGGCATAAAACCAGGCCAGGCCGACCGCGATCGGGATCAACAAACCGTTAATGGTGATGCCGATAGCGCCTAAATCACTTAAACGCGAGCCGCGCACCCAGGTCAGATATAAACCGGTCAGTGCACCACAAAGGCCCAACGTTAAAAACAACCGGCCATTCCAGCGATGCACCCGCGGCCAGCGTTGTCGCAACTGTGGTACCAGCTGCAGCAGCCCGCCGATGCTGAGGATGGCCGCCGGCAATAAATGAGCAAACAGTATCAGATTGCCACTGACATCGCCGGCAACAAAACCGGTAATGGGCCTCGCCTGATTCGCCTCAAGATAATGGCCAGTGAGCACAGGCCACAGGTACAACAAGCCAATATAAAACGCGAACAGCCACTGGCCACACAGCGCAGTAGCAAACCAGGCGATGCCACTGAACTGCAATAACTGCCGGGCGCTGTGGCCCGCCGGTTGTGCACTGTCAGTGCGGCCGAACAACGAAATAAAACCAGACATCGGAAAACCTCCTGTAGCAACAATCTCTGCTGCAGCATGGCGGCGGTGGCTGGTGGGATCGCGCCGGATTTGAAAGTCGGCGCAATAAAAATGCCGAAAACCGCGCAGCAATAGGCGGTAACAATTGCTGACAGCTTGATTCTGCCGGGACGGCCACCGCAGTGTTAGCATCGGCCGATGATCCCGTGGTCGGAGCCGGTTGATGTTGCACCAAAACCTGCAGTTCAGTTTAGTTGTGCTCAGTTTGATCCTGTTGTGTGTGCAGGCAGGTGTCAGACATAAACGAGCAGTCCATCTGTGGTTTGCCCTGTTTTGTGGCTCGATCGCCATCATGGCGCTGCAGCGACTTGGCGGTGCGGAGTGGGGCATCTGGCAATATCTGATTGGCCTCGGCGCTTGTCTGACCTGCAATGGGTATTGGCTGGTGGCGCGGGCGATGTTCAGGCCCGGCGTTGCGGTCGACCGGCGGCATATCAGTGTGGCGGCGGTCGTTGCGGTGCTGGTGATCGGGCATCAACTGCTGCAATTACTGCAATCACAATGGCAGCCCACCGCCGCCATTTGGGGACCGGCCAATACTGCCACGACGGAATTGCTGACATTATGTTCATCGACGATGCTGATGCTGACCTTATGGGAAGGTTGCCGTGGCCTGACGCAGCTCAAAGGTGCTGAACGCGCGCAACGTCTGCTATTTTTGGCCAGTTTTATCAGTGCGCTGTTGTTGTGTCTGATCCTGGCAAAAATCTGGTCTGCAGCGGCCACAGATCCTCACCTGCGACAAAATCTGACTGCGCTGGCCGCGATGTGGATCCTGGTCGTGACGCAAGGCTTAATTTGGTGGCGTTTTCCGGCCAAAGCTGTAGCGCTGGAAGCTCCCGCTGCACCAGAACATGAACCTGATGCGGCAGCTCCTACACCATTCTGTGCTGCTGATCAGCCATTGCTGGATGCTATCCACAGAGCGTTACAGCAGGAACAACTGTTTTTGCAGACCAATCTGAAAGTGGCTGATCTGGCGCGGCGCTTTGACGTGCCTGAATACCGCATCAGCCGGGTGCTCAGGCAGCAGTATCCGCAGTGGAATTTTAATCAGTTAATCAACGCGCTGCGTATCCAACACGCCCAGCAATTGCTGGCTGATCCTTCGAAACAACATTGGCCTGTGTTAGTGGTTGGGTTGGAAAGTGGGTTTGGCTCTGCCGGTCCGTTTAGCCGGGCGTTTAAAGCTATGGTCGGCACCACGCCGCATGATTACCGCCAGCAACAACTTAGTGCACTGCAGTAGCACTGCTCTGTGGCGGTAACAAACAAGATTTGCCTTTGGGATGAAAAGTGGCCGGGTTCTGCAGGCCTTTGGCGATGTGCTGATTCACCCGCTTTATAAAAGCGGGTGCAACGTGCGCGGCAAAGGCGATATGGACTTCACCTTCGACCACCACCAACTTGAGCTGCTGATATTGAGCCCGCCGCTCGGCCGGTAAAGCGGCAAAATGGCGTTCGGCGGATACCATTAAATCGGTCCGGCCTTTATCCAATAAATCAAAAGGTTGTACTGTAGTGTGGCTATATGGAATTAACCACTTGCTGCAGTTAGGGTACTGCCGTAGCTTTTCCAACGTTTCGCCAAAATAACCTTGAGCCGGCACCAGAATGCGGGCCTGTTGCATCACAGTGTCACACCAGTCGCCGATGTTGTCCCACTGTGGGGCGGATTTCAGCCGGTAGAAATAGACATTATTGCTGCCAATCGGCTTGCTGAACTGAAAAGTGCGTTGTGCGGTTTGCGCCAGACCTGTGACCAGTTCAATCTCGCCGGCACGCAGTTTCTGTTCGCGTACTGTAGTGCCGGGATTGCCTTCGACAAAACTCAGTGGACAACCTAATTCATTAAAAAAAGCCTGTTGCCATTGGTCGACACAAGTGGGTGCTGTGCTTTGGCGTTCAAACAAGTGAAAGGTTCGCAGCTGTGGCGGGCATTCCGCTGCTGTTGCCAGCAGGCTGGTGGTGAACAATCCGCTCAGCAGTAATTTCGACATGTCAGACATTCAGGACCAATGAAACCCCAGCATGACCGGCTATGTCCCGGTCGGTCAAGTATTCAGCGCTTTGAAAATAAGGCGAGCGAATAATCCAACAGCTGCCGGTCACCAACTCCGCCATGGCCCGGCACTATGACAAGTGCCTGCGGATATTTGGTTTTGAGCCGTTGCAGGCTGGCTGGCCAGGCGGCAACGTCGGCGTCGGCAATATTGCCAAGCCCGGGATAACGTGGCGCTTTCACAAAACAGCCACCGTGCAACAGCTGATACTGCGGCAGCCACAGCACGATATTGTCGGCCGTGTGGCCAGGGCCCGGATAAAACCATTGTACGGGGCCGTCTTGATAAACACCGCCCGGCGCTAAATCAGTCACCACCTGCAGTGGTGTGATCTGCTGCTCTGCGGCGATAGCGCCGGTCTGTTTGGTTACCTGCAGCGGGATTCCCCGTTCTGCCAGCGCGACGACACCGCCGGTCCTGTCATCATGGGCGTGGGTTGCGATGGCTTTGCGCACTGGTTTTTTCAGCACCACATCAATCCAGTGCAATAAATCGCGGGTGGGATAAAAGCCCCAGGCGGTATCCAGTAACCAGATACCGTCCGGTGTTTCGAGGATCAGACCATTGGCGGTGAACACGGCACCGTTGCTGAGCCTTTGCTCTGTCCGGTGCAACCAGAGACCAGCGGCCAGTTGCTGCACCTGAAGCTGTGGCGAGATCTGTCGGACCGGATAAGGTGAAGCTGCGGGCTGCACAGGCGCGGCGTTGACCACAACAACGCTGCCAAATAACCAGAGTAATAAACACAACAGAGGGCGGGTCAGCATCAGTATTGATTCCAGTTATTGGTTGCTGATGCTGAGCATAATCCCTGTTGTATTTTACCGGCAAGATCCGCCGGTTAATCCAGTTGCAAGCCATGCCGGTACAGCTTGGCAGCAATCTGCAGCATCGCTTGTTGCCAGGCCTGCGATTTAGTCTCATCGGGTGCCAGCCAATACTGACCGTCGCCATTGAGTAACAGGACAAATCCGGTTTCAGTCGCTTTGTTGTAATACATCATGCTGCTGGCACCAACAAACAATCCATTGTGGCCGACATAGTCGCCACTACGTTGCCAGAACCAGCCCGGAAAATCCTGGCCTGGTGTGTACGGATGGTCCCAGCCGAGCATTTGCTGACGGCGGGTTTTGCTTAGGCCTGGCAACGTCTGCGCCGGTGTTTCGCTGGCGATGGCGGCCAGATAAGTGGCCAGATCCCGTGCCGAGCTGTGCAGCATACTGGCGTAATAGTCTGAGGAAGCATAACGCGGCAGTGGCATCAGTTCACCTTCCGGTGTCGGCAGGTACAAAGTGGCAGCATTGCGAAAATCCTGCTGTGGCCAAAAGGTATTGTGCAGTTGCAATGGCGCCATAATTTCGCGCGCGGACCACTGGGCAAAAGGCTCTGCGGTCAGTTGCTCCAACGCCACGCTGGCCAATTCCGCGCCGACGTTACTGTAGTTTTCGATACCATCGGCAGCGAAGTTTGCGCTGTGGTACCAGGCCCCGCCAGGTTGCAGATAGCCGGCCAGAAAACGTTGATGCGCAGGTTCCGGCGTGCCGCATTGCGCAGTGCCACGCAATTGATTGAGCAAAGAAACCCCGTCGTCCGTGCTGTAGATGGCGCAATACAAAGTACCGTCCTGATCGATGATGCCGGATTGATGCTGCGCCAGCTGCAGCCAGCTTGGGTTTAAGCTCTGACCATCCGGCCGTTGCAGCAAAAACGGCAAGGCTGGCAATGGGTTGTCGACGGCGATATTCAGTTTAGCGATGGCAGTGCCCAGCAAGGTTTTACTGATCGACGCCACCAGCGTTGGAGTGTCGGCGGTCATGGCAGTGTTGGTTGCGACATCGGCCAGACCGTCAGCGAAGGTGGCAACCACTTTGCCGTTACGCACGACGGCTGCAGCCAAGCCTGGTTGGTTAAATTGCTGGCGGAACTGTCGCATCGTAGTTTGCACTTCGCTCGCCGACGGCGCCTGTGCCGCCGGTGCCTGTAACAATTGCAAGGCACGATCTAAGGCACTGACACTTTGCAGCGCTGAGTCGAGGCTCAGATATGGATAGGCCGGTACATCGGGCAGTACACCCTGGACTTCAAGCAATTGCCCGGCCGGATCCTGATAGCGCTCATTACTCAGCGTCAGGGTCCAGCCGTTTGGCAACTGATGCATCAGCGCGTCGGATAACGAACCATGCGTCGGCTCGCCGACAATAGTGGCTTGTGGCAGGCTTTGCAGTGCCAGCGTCATCACTTCGCCGGCACTGACGGTGGAGCCGCCGGCCAGCACCTGTAATGGTTTCAGATAAGGTGTAGTCGAGGCCGCCAGTTTGATTTGGTGCTGGCTGCCGCTACGCAGGCCTTTGCTGCCGATGACTCTGGCTTCGGCGTTAAACTGGCTGGCAATCTGCAGCGCGACGGCATCAAAACCGCCCTGATTAAAGCGCAGGTCAAGCACCAGACCTTTGGTTTGTGCCAGCCAGGGCTGCAGTTCCTGCAGCGCCGCTGCTGCTGTGTTGATATCGTCTTTGGCAAATTGCAGCCAGACGCTCGGCGCCGTCGACGTCGGGTCCTGCTGGCTCAGTGCCGACAGCTGGTTCAGCCGCAGATAACCGATGCCACCCGGTAACATGCCATATTGCAGGGTCGCGCTGGCCTTGGTCTGTTGTAAGCCCGGTGTCAGTAGTAGTGCATCAGTCTGCTGTTGCAGTAACTGATGATACAAATCCAGCTGACTGAACAGGCTGTCGCTGTCGCCGGCAGCTCCATCGGCTTCTACTTGTGCGAACAAGCCACGCCGGGCATAACCTTGGATCGCCGGCTGATCCGGATTAGCCAATACCAGGTGGGCGTCGCCGAACCGGGCAATAATTTCCTGATAATACTGTTGTTGCTGTTCAGCACTGGCGTTGGCAAACTTCGGCTGATAGTCGCGATACACCTGTTCCCAGTTGAGCTGGCGTTCTGCCGTGAAGGCATAATATTGCTGGATGTCCTGCCAGAAAAATTCGAAGTTTTTTGCGCTGTCCTGCTCGCCGCCTTGACTATTGTTCAGCGGCTGCAGACAACTGGCTGGCAATTGCTGCAGGCGCTGGAACTGACCAAACAAACCCGGGTCCTGCGCCAGACTGAGGTCATTGCCATCGGCGCTTAATTGCAGTTGTGGGGTCAGCGCCTGAACTTCAGCAGCCGGGTGATCGGCCTGGCGCACACAACCAAATTTGTTCAGATTAAAGATTTGCAGCCGGTTTTGTTCCAGCTGCCAGACGATGCCATAACCGGTTTTTTGCCAGATGCCGTGCACTGTGGGTTTGTTGGGTTTGATTGCCGTTCTCACGTCATCATTGCAGCCGCTCAGGCTCAGCAGCAAACCACACACAAGTGTGAATGGATACAGTTGCGGTCTTTTCATCAGAAGTCCTCCGGTTAAGATGGCAGCAGTTTAAGGAAGGTCCTGGCGGATAACTGTCGTGGCTTTGCTGCGGATCTGTCAGCCTTTGTAAGAAAAGAGCACAAAGAGTTAAAAGGTCTGATCAGTGAAAAATTTGCTGGCTGGCTGTCGAATCGGCCGAGTGGCAACCGACCAGTTGCGTCACTTTCATCAAACGCCAGGGAGCGAACCTATGTCACAGACCAACCCGACTTTGTCTCAACTGCACAATCAGATCGACCAATGGCTGCAAGCAATAAAACGCAGTGATTTCGCGGCGATCTGCAGTCATTATACGGAAGATGTGCGAGCCTTTGATGCGGTCAAGCAGCTGCAGTTTCGCCAGGCCGACTATCTTGCACACTGGCAACAATGCCTGGAGATGTGTCCGAATCATCTCGCTTTTGACTTGAAGGATATTCAGATCCGTCACAGTGCGGATCTGGCCATCATGTATGCGTTGTTATATTGCGCTGGGGTCAATGATAAAGGCGAAGTACAGGGTTGCTGGATGCGCCTGACACAGGGCTGGCAGCAACAACAGGGCCAATGGCGGATTTTCCATGACCATTTTTCTGCACCTTTTGATATGGTAACTGGGGCCGCGTTGTTTGATCTGCAGCCTGATGCGACCTGAGGAACATAACGATGAAATATTTATGTCTGGTCTACAGCGATGAAAAATTGCTGCATTCACTGCCGGAGAGCCCAAAAGACCCAGAGTGTTTCGCCTATGCGGCGGCGGTGCAGCAAAGTGGCCGCATGCTGGCGGCCGAAGCGCTGCAGCCAGTGGCCAGTGCCACCACAGTGCGGGTACGCGCCGGTAAAACCTTATTAACTGATGGGCCTTTTGCCGAAACCAAAGAACAGCTGGCCGGTTTTTATCTGGTCGAAGCCCGTGATTTAAACGAGGCTATCACGCTTGCGGCCGGTATTCCGGCGGCACGGGTCGGTTCGGTTGAAGTGCGGCCGGTGCGTGAGCTGGATGTCTGAAATGACTTCGGCTGCCACAGGTTTGAACTGATGACTACTGCCGTAACGCCGGCAGACGTGGCGGCTTTGTATCAACAGCATTCACGCCGGGTGTTGGCGACTTTAATCCGCTTGCTTGGCGATTTCAGTCTGGCTGAAGACGGTTTGCAGGAAGCATTTGCTGCCGCCTTGCAGCAATGGCCACAGCACGGACTGCCGGACAATCCGCTGAGTTGGCTGGTGTCAGCCGGCCGCTTTAAAGCCATCGATAAACTGCGTAGCCAGCAGCGTCAACGGGCGACGGCTGAAGCCTGGTTGTTGGAGCAGGGCGACGACGTTGGCCTGGTGACCGAAACTGAGTCGCCGGACGACACGGCGATATTACAGGATGACGAACTGCGGCTGATTTTTATCTGTTGCCACCCGGCGTTATCGCCGGAAGCGCGTCTCGCGCTGACGCTGCGCGAAGTTTGTGGCCTGACGACTGAACAAATCGCCAGCGCTTTTTTGCAAAGTCCGGTCACTATTGCCCAGCGCATCGTGCGGGCCAAACAAAAGATCCGTGACGCCGCCATTCCATATGAAGTGCCGCAAGCCGCCCAGTTGCCGCAGCGGCTGGATACAGTTTTAAAAGTCATTTATCTGTTATTTAACGAAGGCTATAGCCAAAGCAGCGGCGACAAACTGCTGTGTGCGGAACTGTCGGCGCAGGCCATCCGGCTGGCCCGGCTGTTACAACAGCTATTGCCGGATGACGGTGAAATCCAAGCACTGCTGGCGTTATTGCTGCTGCAGGAAAGCCGGCGCGCAGCAAGGCTGGATGCCGTCGGCGATCTGGTTTTATTGGCGGAGCAAAACCGGGCGCTGTGGGATCAGCAACTGATCGCCGAAGGTGTGAAACTGACGGAGCAGGCACTGTCAGGCCCACGTTTTGGCCCATATGCGCTGCAGGCGGCCATTGCGGCACTGCACGCCGAAAGCCCGGCCGCTGC
>Ga0114942_1000159_pt1 | contig 18276 bp, 17 predicted proteins | sample LowerColdCreek_FD_88674 | JGI IMG/M metagenome (GOLD analysis project Ga0114942, IMG submission 88674) | Groundwater microbial communities from Cold Creek, Nevada to study Microbial Dark Matter (Phase II) - Lower Cold Creek | ecosystem: Environmental > Aquatic > Deep subsurface > Groundwater ... | reverse complement strand
TCCATCACCGCCCCGACCGCAACGGCCAAGTACGCTGTTGAGGCCCTGGTCAGCACCACGGACATCACGCTGCCCAACGTGGTCTACAAGATGGGCGTGGCGCGTACCATCGCACAAGACTTCACCGTCATCCTGACCCCGTCCGCTGGCTCGACCTTCACCGCCGGCTCGTGCACGGCAGCCACGCCGACGATCGCCCTGGCTGGTACCGCCACTGGCGCTCTGACTGCGACCGTCAAGCGTTCGGGCACTGCCGAGTGCGCGTACGAAGTGGACGTGACGACCGCCTTCTCGGTCCCCACGACCAACGACTTTGTTACCTTGACCTTCCCGGGTCTGGTGCTTGACAGCCACAATCTCGCCACCGTGGGCTCCACCGCTGGCGTGACCCTGGCCATCAAGGACCTGGGCGAAACCGCCTTCATCGACAACAGCGGTTCGCTGTCGGTGAACGTGGCCACGTCGGGCAACGCCTTGACGCTGACCGCCGCTGCTGACACCGCCACCAAGGCCGACGTCAACGACGAAGAAGGCCCGCTGTTCGGTTTCCTGTCCGTGGGTGACGACGCCGACGACACGGCCCTGGCTTCGTTCGTGATCGGCAACAACTCGGGCGCCACCACTTGGTTGCTGCCTGACGGCGCAACCCCTTGGGACTTCACCACCGACGGCACCGACATCGACGTGACCGTGGCTGGCAACTTCCAAGGTTTGGCCACGAACGGTTTCTTGGTTGATGCCCCCATCGGCACTGACCCGGTTGCCACGGCCACGTCCGCCGGCACCACCGCCACCTTCACGCTGCTGCCCGCGAACATCAACGCTGGCCAGACCAACACCACGATCACGACCACGTTCACCAGCGCCCGCACCGCGTCGCTGGGCACGAGCCGCGTGTTCGGCGTGTCGGCCGTGGCTGACGTCGTGACCGGCGCCAACGTGACCTTGGCTGGCAACAGCAGCTGGTGGACCTGGGGTGCCAACGCTTCGCAGCTGATGACCCCGTACTTCACGACGGACAGCCGTTTCCTGTCGCGCTACTTCTTCCTGAACACCAGCGGCGCTTCGGTGACCTACAGTGCTCAGTGCTACTCGGAAGGCGGCACGATCACCAACGGTACGGCTCAAACCGGCACCCTGCGCGCTGGCCAAACCGCTGTGAACGCGGCTGAAGTCTGCACGATCTCCGGCGCGACCCGCGGTGGCGTGATCTTCACGATCAACGCCCCGATCAACGCAGTGAAGGCGAACTACCAGACCGTGGACCCCGTCACCCTGAACAACATGATTGTTCCGATGACCCGTCCGTACAACAACGCCAACACCACCGAGTAATTCGGCAAGTTGTGTGTCAAGGGCGCCCTTCGGGGCGCCCTTTTTCTTTGGCGCTCAGCCTGCAGATTGAGCGGCATTTGGCCGCCTAAAATCAAGCGTGTTAGCTCACTTTGGACTGGTGAAGGCCCCATGAAATTGGCGCGATACAAGTTGAACCGAAGCCGTCGCAGCTTCGGCTTTACGCTTTTGGAATTGCTTGTGGTTTTGGTGATCATTGGCCTGTTGGCCGGCTTGGTCGGACCGAGGCTGTTGGGGCGCGTCGATTCATCCAAAGTCACCACGGCCCAAACTCAAGTGCAACTGCTCCGAGGTGCTGTGGAGAACTTTCGACTGGATGTCGGCCGTTACCCAAGCCCTGAAGAAGGCCTGAATGCGTTGATGCAGGCGCCCAGTGCGGCGGACGTGCGTGCCAAGTGGCGCGGCCCCTATCTCAACGATGCCTTGCCCAACGACCCCTGGGACCAGCCCTATCAATACAGTCTTCCGGGTGCCAATGCGCAACCCTTTGCGCTGTACTCGTTCGGGTCGGACAAAAAGGCGGGTGGCGATGGCGACGCCAAGGACGTGGGGCTGTTGCCGGCACAGCCTTGAGTCCAACGATGCATCGGGGTTTCACCCTGTTGGAGTTGCTGGTTGTGCTGTCGCTTGCCAGCTTGGCGGTCGGCATCGTGGTCCCCGCGATCGGAGCACAAATCGCCCAAGCGCGATTCCGATCGCAGGTCGTCCAGGTGCAGGACGTATTGGTTTCGTTGCCGTGGCGCGCGCGCGAGTCAGGTGCCACGCAGAGCTACAGCGCCCGAGAATTGGCAACACTGCTAGGCGGGGAGAACGGCATTGGCGAGCAACTGCAACTGCCCGTCCCGCTGGAGTACGACGCCCGAGGGTTGACCAAGGGCGGGCGTGTGACCTGGGTTCGAGCAGATGGCGAGCGCGTGACATGGGCCATTGGTCGGAACTTCGGAGACGTTGTGCGTCTCGAATCGCCTTGAGCTCGAGCCGTCCCATGGCCACTCGCCAAGGGCAGCGTGGATTTGGTGTGTTGGAAGCCATCGTTGCCACGGTGATCATGGCCAGCACCGGTGTCGCGCTCCTGATGTGGACCCAGCAAAGCGTGTCGGATCTCGCCCGGCTAGAACGAATCCAGCAGGAGGTTGCCGATCAGCGATTGGCGCTGGCCCATGTGCAAACGATCGATCTCCTGGAGCGCCCGGACGGTAGCGAACTGGTGGGGGATGTGAATGTGGCGTGGCGCGTACTGGAGGCCAGTGAGCCCCAGCCGAACGCAACGCCCGGAGGCGTTCCCGGGCCATGGCGCCTTCAAAGGTTGAACACGGAGGTCTCGGTGGATCGCAAAGGCGGTTCGCGGGCGGCTTTCCAAGTGACTTTGCTTGGCCGAAAGCGCACCATTCCGGTGTCGATGGAGCCGTCACTTTGAAGCGTACGGGGCATGGCCTAACGCTGCTCGAGATGCTTGTCGCGTTGGTGATCACGGCATTGCTTGTGGGGATCGTGACCCAGCTGCTCTTCCAGGCGCAGCGTGCCGAAGCCTTGCAGGCCCGCCAGTCGCCCACGGCCAAATTCAATGCCCTGAAGCTGGCTTGGTTGCGGGAGGCCATGGAGGGCACGATGCCGCGCCCTCTGGGGGACTCCGAATCTCTACGGGGCGACAGAACGGAGATGCAGGCCTGGACCACGGCGCCCATTTGGGCCGAGCCTGTAGGTCCACTTCGGGTGACCTGGCGCTTGCGGCGACTGGGTGATCCGAGCGCACCTGCTTGGGAGCTTTGGGTGTTGCATGCCCTGCAGCCAGAGGGTCAGCGTTTGCTGGCATGGAGTGGTGCCCGCGGCGGTTGGCGCTACTTGGACGAAGACGGTGAGTGGCACGAGACTTGGCCGCTTCCACCGCTGCCAGGTAGCTTGAAGAACCTGGGCTTGCCGCGCGCCATCGAACTGCAGACAGGGTTGCCTGGTTTGTCGGTGATTCGTTGGGTCCCCCAGGGCTCGGCCGTGAGCTTGGCCAACCGTCGCTTGTTGGAGCAGTGATGCGGCAGAGGCAGCGCGGCTACGTTCTGATTTTGGTCCTCGGAGCGTTGGCACTGTTGAGCCTGGTGGCGGCGAGCCTCGCCGCTCAAGTCGATGTGTTGCGGACCCAGGCGGCCACGGTCAAGGAGGAGTTTGACCGTGAGCGTCAAGGCCTGGAGGCCTGGCATGAGGCGCTTTATGCCCTGATCGTTTCACCGCCAAGCCCAGCAGGATGGGGCGCCGTGCGCGGTGACGGGCGTCCGTACCGAACTTCCAATGGCGCCACCGTCGAGTTCTACGACGAGCGAGGCTTTGTCAGCGTGAATCTTATCGACCGCGCGATATGGCACCGCCTCTTGGAACCATTCGTGCCGGACCTACAGGGGCGCGACGCGATGCTGGATGTGCTCATGGATTACACGGACGTTGACGAAAGCCGCCGCTTGAATGGCGCAGAGGCTTCAGAGTACGAAGCATTGGGATTGCCACCGCCACGCAACGATTGGATGTTGTCGCTGATCGAGTTGGATCGACTGCCGGGATGGAGAGACCGTACGGAGGCACGGACCGGTATTCGGCCTTGGTTGACGACGGGTTTCGCACCCGGCATCAACCTGAATACCGCGCCGGTGTCGCTGCTCAAGCGCTTGCTGCCCGGGCAAACTGCGGAGGCATGGGAGCTTTTTTCCTTGCATCGCGAGCGCCAGCCCTTCATCTCAGCACAGGGCGTTCGTGCCGGCAGTGGCATACAAGTGCCAGACGAGGGGCTCGCCTACTACGCAGGCATGAGGGTCCAAGTTCGCGTCCGACCCTCCGAAGAGCGCCTGGGCCTTCAATACAATCTGATGATCAATCCGGCAGGCGCATTCGCCCCATGGCTGGTGTCGGCCGTCGAGCCGATCTCGGGGTCGACTAAGCCCTTTTTGGATCGCAATGCCACTTCCGTCCCGTTGGCCCTTCCCACTGCAGCGTCGAGTCCGTACATGGGCGGTCCTCAACTCTGAAGGGTGGCCTGCTGGTGGCCCGTCGAACGGGCCGATTTTGCTGGCACGGTCCATGTACCGAGTCCGCCGCATCGCCTTGGTGGATGTCCCACCCGGCGAGCGGCGTGCAGCAGTTCAGTTGCTGTGCCGAGCGTGGAGCCCGTTCGAAGAGCCAGAGTACCGGGTCGCCCTGCAGCGCGACGCTGCCTTGCTGGTGGCCTGGGACCGAGCCGCATGCAGCAAGCTTGGTCTCGCGTCTGAGAGGTTGATACCCGAGCTGCAGTTCAGGTCGCCAAAAGAGGAAGACGGCTGCCGAGTTCTCGTTGCAACGGAAGGGTTTGAAGCCGAGTTCTGGCGAAACAGGGAATTGGTGTCCAGCCGTTGGTGGCGAGCGGCGCCCACTGAGGACGAAGTGAGGCAATGGTTGTCTGCGCACGACGTTGCAGGAACGAGGGATGCTTCCATCGAATGGCACAAGGAGCCGCCGACGCTGTCACTGGGGGCCGGGGGCAAGTTGTTGGACTTGACTGCCTTGGTTCAGCCTTCGGGTCCGATGGAGCGAAAGGCGGCCTTGACTGCTCTCATCGTTTTATGCGCCCTGACGGGTGCGCAAGGCATGGACTGGTGGCAGTCCCGTGCCAGCGCGACCAATGCCAAAGCGATGTTGGAGGTCGCGCGGGCCGACCGCGCGCCCTTGATGGCACAGCGGGATCGTGCTTTGGACGGCCTGCAAAGCGTTCAAGCCCTTCAAGTGCAGTTTGAGTCCCCCAGTCCCATTCGAGTTTTCAAGCATTTGGCAGAACTGCTGCCTCCAGGCGTCGAGCTTAAAGAGTTCGAACTGAAGGGCCGGGTGCTCCGGTTGGGATTGACGTGGCCGAGCCAGCGGCCCAGAACTGAATTGATACAAATGCTCCAAGGCGGCGGTTGGCTCGTGAGTGTTCGCGAATTGCGCGATGCCTCGTCCAGCAATTGGCTGACGATTGCGGCCGAAGTTGACGGCCCGACGCCCAGGGTGGTGAGTGCAGCACAGGCGGCCTCTTCCCCAAGCGTCGGTGCATCAGCGGGCATGCCGCCTGCCACCGACGGAGGGCGACGCTGATGCAGTCCAGTTGGATGGAATCCCTTCGTGAGCAATGGCAAAGCAGCCATTGGGTACGAATTGGGTTCGGAGTGGTGGTCGTGCTGATTTGGTCAGAGGGGTTGCTGCGTTTGGGTGACCTGGCAGCGCTGGAGCGAAAGGCCGCCACGGAGTCGGTGCTCAAGAGCCAAAGCGAAGCGTTGGCAGGGGACCCTCAGCTGTGGGTTGAACGGACCTTGCAAGCGGAGGCGGCATTGAAGGCGTGGCAGCCTCGCCTTTGGCCAGGCCAGGACCGGGGCTTGGTTGAGGCGCAAGCACAAGATGCGCTGAGGGCGCTGGCCAGCAAGACCGGCTTGAACGTCCGTGACATCCGAGTCGTTCAAGAAGTCGAATCAACGCCCAAGGCGGCGTATTCGGCTGTTCGACTGAGGGCGACGTTCGATCACACGAGGGCTGGGACCCTGGCCTTGTTGTCGCAGTTGAGCGAAGAGCGCCCGCTCTTGGTCGTGGACCGGGTAGCACTTCGCTTGGCGGCACAGCCGCCGCAGTTGGAATTGGACCTTCGTGCCGTGATCGCCGTGAAGGGGTCAGGCGCATGATGCGTGCTCGACACATCGGTTTGGCAGCCGGGTTGGCCGTGGTGATCGGTGCCAGCTTGGTGCCGCCGCCTGTTTCAGAAGGCAGCTTGGTGGGTGTACGCAAGGATGCTTGGCTAGCCCCACCAGTACCGATGGGATCGGACGATCTGATTGAAGCATCGGCTTTGATGGCCGCACCCTTCTGGGGGGGGAAACCGGATGCCGCGGTGACGCTGGCCGTTGAAACGGAAGACCCGCGGTGGCGTGTGGCGGCCGTGTTTCGCTCGAATGATGGTGGGTCGGTGTGGATCGAGTTCAGTGCAGCGGGCAAGCCGCCTCAACGCCTGGGCGTGGGTGACAAACTGCCCAGTGGCCATCGGATCGTGGAGATCGGCGAGCGGGATGTTTGTGTGGCGGTTGGAAGAAAGACTTTGAGGCTGGGTGTGGAGCGTGCAAATGATTGAGCATTGGGAGCCGAGAGGCCTGAAGGCCGGGTTGGCGCTGGTGTTGTTGAGTGCTTGCACCATGAGCCCGATCATTCCGCCCCCGCTAGAGATCGAGGGGAACCGTACCGAGGGAAGCGCCGCTCCCGATGCGTCGAAAGCCAGCCAAACGGAGGTGGCAGCCATTCCCGTTCCGCAGCGGGTGGCGCCTGGTAACAGGGCAAAAACGGCCAAAGCGGAAGACGACCTGAGCCGATTGCCTTCGGGGGATTTCAGCCTGAATTTGGATCAGGTCTCCATCGGCTACTTCGCGCAGATTGTGTTTGCCGACATGCTGAAGCGAAACGTGAACGTCGACCCCCAGGTCATGTCGCGCAAAGACTTGGTGACCTTCCGGAGCGGCGGCGCACAAGGGGCGGAGCAGTTGAAGACGGCGGCAACCTTGCTGCTCAAGAGCTATGGCGTCGCTGTTGTGGACGTGGGTGGGCTGGTGCGCGTGCTCCCGGACAACGCTGCCTTGGGCAACTTGCCAGAGATTCGCCGCGGCTTGGCGCTGCCCGAGACCCCACTGCCGCTGCGCCCCATTTTTCACTTGATCGAGTTGCAAGCGGTTCGCACCACCGACGTGACGAATTGGATCAAGACCATGTTCGGCGAGCGAGCCAAAGTCCAAGAAGACCCGCCGCGCAATGCCGTGTTGGTGAGTGGGACGCCGGACAACGTCGCCGCGGTGGTGGAGGCGATTCGGATGCTGGATCAGCCCGTGATGGCGGGCGGCACCAGCGTCGCCATTCGCCCGGTTTTCGGCTCTGCCGACGAGTTGTCGCGTCGCCTCGTAGAGGTACTCAACGCCCAAGGCTATTCAGTGCAACCGTTGGGCACCTCGACGGCCATACGCTATCCCATCGTGATCTTGCCCGTGACAGGGCTGAATGCGGTTTACGTCTTCGCCCGAGGACAAGCCGTGATCGACCACATCGTGGCTGTGGCCAAGAGCTTGGACGAGCCGAATCCTCGCGGCGTAGGCAAAAACTTTTTCACGTATTCGGTCAAGCACAAGGACGCGGCCACTCTGGCCGAAACCTTGTCGCGTCTCCTGAGTGGCTCAAGCGCGCGTGCCAGCAACTCAGCGCCTGCTTCGCCAGCGGCGGGTGGTCCAGCTGGTGGGCCAGCGGCGGCTCCAACCGCGCCGTCCACTCCCGGTGTGGTGGTGGACAGTTCGACCAACACGCTGATCTTTCAAGCGCAGCAGGACGAGTATTCTCAGTTGCTTGCCTTGCTTCAGTCGCTCGACAAGCCTTCCAAGTCGGCATTGATTGAAGTCACCGTCGCCGAGTTGAGTTCGGATGACACCACCCAGTTGGGCGTTCAGTGGTCGTTCACCGATGGTGGCAATTTAGGTGGACCTGGCTCTGGTGGCTTGGGGTCGACGACTGGATTCTCGCGAGGCGCAGGCACCTTTGCGTACCAAATCCTGAATGGAGCGGGAAGCGTGCGATTGGGGATCCAGGCGTTGGCGCGAGCCAATCGCGCGACGATCCTGTCTAGCCCCCGAGTTCTTGCCCGAAACGGCGAGTCTTCGATGATCCAGGTTGGCAACGACGTGCCCATCGTGACGAGCCAGCAGTCAACGGGCTCGACAACGAACACCAACACGCCGCAGGTGCTGCAAACGATTCAGTACCGCAATACCGGCGTGATCCTTCGCGTCAAGCCCGTCATCCACTCTGGAGATCAAGTCGATCTCGACGTCATCCAAGAGGTGAGTGACGCGCTCAGCACGGACACCGGGGTTGGGGTCACGCCCACCTTTCAGACGCGCAAGTTGGATACCAAGCTCACCTTGCGCAGCGGCTCCACCGTGATTTTGGGTGGCTTGCTCAGTGAGAAGCGAACGCGTGGCAACAGCGGCTTGCCTTGGTTGAAGGACATCCCCCTGATCGGTGCTGCATTTGGCAATCAAAGCGGGGGAGGCGAACGGCGCGAATTGATCGTGTTGATCACGCCGTATGTGCTCAACGACAGCCACGATGCAGAGGCATTGACCGACGCCTTCCGGAAGCGTTTGGGGCCGTGGGCATCTGAAGCTGGGCGTGCCAAGGACCCAGCCCCCCAGCCCCTGGCGCCCAGCGCTTCACAACCCATGCCCTGACGTGACGGCAAGCATGACGGCAACGGAGAAGCCAGAGCGGCTGGGCCAGCGCTTATTGGCTCGGGGCGATGTGGATCCTCTCGATTTGGATCGTGCCCTTGCGTGGCAAGCCGCGCATGGTGGGCGATTGGGGGAGGCGCTGCTTCGTCTGGGCGCTTTGTCGGAGGACACGCTGTACGCTGCTTTGGGTCAGCAACTCGGCTTGTCACTCTTGGAGGATGCCTCTGCCTTCAGTGGCGGGCAACCGATTTGGTTGTCGCGGCGAAGCGGTCCGTCAAGAGACTGGTGGCGCAGACAGCAAGCCTTGGCATGGACAAACGCGGACGGTGAATGTCATGTCGCCTCTGTCGATGTGCTGCAGGATGAACTCCGTGAGACCTTGGAAGCTCAGGGGATCGAGCCCACCCAATGGTGGCTGGTCTCTCCCGGTCGGTTCGAGATGCTCGCGGGCGCGCTGGACACCGATGTTGCGACGGCGGATGCGCCCCTTGATTCCCGCGCTTTGCGTGAGTTGGCAGAAGATGCCCCCGTAATCGCCTATGTGAATGGCGTCTTGGCTCAAGCGGTCGAAGAGCGTGCTTCCGATATTCACTTCGAACCTGGTGAGCACCAGTTTGTGGTTCGGTTGCGAGTCGACGGCGTGTTGCAAGAATTGGGCACCCAGCCCATCAGCCGGTATCCGGCGGTGGCGTCTCGCATCAAGTTGGTGTCAGGGCTAGATATTGCTGAGAGGCGCCTTCCTCAGGACGGACGTACGTCCATTCGCCTTGCGGGACAGGGCATGGACGTGCGCGTCAGTGTCATACCCGCTGTTCACGGGGAATCCTTGGTACTGCGACTCCTCCCCAAACAGCGGCAGGACTTGTCTTTGGATCGCTTGGGGCTGTCGAGCGATCACCTATCCATGTGGAAGCGGTGGCTTGGGTGGCCAAACGGTTTGATCTTGGTGACGGGGCCAACTGGGTCGGGCAAGAGCACCACCTTGTACGCCGCATTGGCGGCGGTCAGTGACCAACAGCGCAAGATGGTGACGGTGGAGGATCCGGTTGAATTCCGTTTGCCTGGGGTGGTGCAGATACAGACCCAAGCCGAGATCGGGTACACCTTTGCCAGAGCGCTGCGGTCGATTCTGCGCCACGACCCCGACATCATCATGGTGGGTGAAATCCGCGACCGGGAAACGGCAGAGATCGCCATCCAGTCGGCGTTGACCGGTCACTTGGTGCTGGCCACCTTGCACACAAACGACGCCCTATCGGCGGTCACGCGCTTGACAGACATGGGAGTCGAACCTTACCTGGTAGCTGCCGCGTTGCGCGGCGTCATTGCCCAACGGTTGGTGCGTGTGTTGTGCCGCCAATGTGCCATTCCGATCCGTGAGGTTGATGTCGATCCCGGGCTGCAGGCTCAGTGGGACGCCTTGGGCCAAGCAGGTGTGATTGAGGCCCAAGGTACGGGGCGCTGGTACCAGGCAGTGGGCTGCCCCCAATGTGGCAAGACGGGATTTCGGGGACGACGGGGCATCTACGAGCTCGTGCAATTCGATGCCGAAATGCAGCACGCCATTGCCCATGGGGCTGCCATGGCAAAGCTCACGGCATTGGCCGATGCCGCAGGGCGGCGCACCTTGGCCGGGGACGGCTTGTTGAAAGTGGGCGCTGGGCTCACGACCTGGAGCGAAGTGTTGCGTGCCGCTGGGCAGGTGGGCGCTGACTGACCGCCATGCCGCTATACCGCTATCGGGCGCGTGACGCCCAATCGGCCATGAGGGAGGGGGTGGTGGAGGCCCCCGACGAAGGGACAGCCGTGCAAGAGGTGCTCAAGTTGGGTTGCGTTCCCATTGAGATCCTCGCCCAGCAGGGAGCGACATCGAAGCGCCCCCGTAGAGTCACCGTGGGACCCGCAGAGAGGATGCTGCTCCTCCAAGAGTTGGCTACGTTGTTGCAGGCGGGCGTCTCCCTGTCCGAGGCACTGCCTTCAATGGCAGAAGCGTACGGCGGTACTGCCGTGGAAGGCGCGTTGATCGAACTGGAGCGCAAGGTTCGTGGCGGCGAAGGCATGGCGTCGGCCATTGCGGCGCCAGCCTTGGGCATGCCACCTTACGTCATCGCGCTGGCCCATGCAGGGGAGGCGAGCGGTGAGTTGGCCGACGCTTTGCGCGACGCAGCAGAGCAACTGGACCTTGATGCCAAGGCGCAAAGAGAGTTGCGCACAGCGCTCATTTATCCGTCGATTTTGGTGGGCGCCGGAGTCGTGGCGGTGCTGTTCATTTTGACGGTGGTGGTCCCCCGGTTCGCCACCTTGCTGAAGGGCAGCCGAGCCGACTTGCCCATGCTTTCGAAGTGGGTCATTCAAAGCGGCGTCTTTGTCCAAGCGAATGCCGGAGCGCTGGCCATTGGCACTTTGGCGCTGCTGGGCGCCTTGACTTTGGTGTTCAGCCAAGCGAGAGCAAGAGCTACGGTTTGGCGTTGGCTGGCTGGTCTGCCGTTGATTGGGCCTTGGCTGCGGCAGATCGATTTAGGCCGCTGGACCACGGTTCTTGGCAGCCTGCTGTCCAATCGCGTGCCGATCATTGATGCCCTGGAGCTGTCACAGGCCGTTCTGCGCGTTCCTGTTCTGCGCCGCGACCTGGCTGGAGCGATTCCCGCGCTTTCGAGGGGACGTGCATTGACGGAGGTGTTGTCCGAGTTCGCCTGGTTTCCGCGCACAAGACTGAACTTGATCCGTGTGGGCGAACGGAGCGGTGAGTTGCCTCGATTGCTGACGCAGTTGGGGCGCATGGAGACGGAGGCTGCTCAGGTGCAGCAGAAGCGAGTGCTGGCCTTGATTGAGCCTGTGGCCATCTTGGGGATTGGTATCGCCATCGGCACCATCATGGTGGGAGTGCTGCTGGCCATCACCAGCTTGAATACCTCGGTCTGATGGCGCTCGTCAGGGATCATGCGGACGCATTGGACGGTCTGCGCGGGCTGGCCGCCCTGATGGTCGTTGCCAGCCATGGCGCAGCGGCTGGCATGCATCTCATTCCGGGGCTCGATCTGGAGGGCATCGGCAAGCACGGCGTTTTTTTGTTTTTTGTGCTGAGTGCGTTCCTGTTGACGCAACAAGCCTTGGCCTGGCCACGCTCGAACGCTTGGCTGTTCGAGTTGGCCACCTATGGAAGCCGCCGAGTGGCGCGCATTGCGCCTCTCTACGTCTGTGTGCTGGTCGCCGCTTGGTTGCTTGGTGGGCCTGGTCTGGGCGTCCCCATCGACACCAGCGCTCTCTGGGCCCACCTGACGCTCAGCGAGGGGCGGGGCATCTACTGGAGCATTCCAGTCGAGTTTCTGTACTACCTGTGGATTCCACCCTTGGCATTCTGGATGGGGGTTTCACTGCCTGGGTGGCTGCGTGCTGTGGGCGTGTTGGTCCTGTTGGCGTGCTGCGTTTGGACGTTTCCTTCGGGCTCGGCCCCGTCCAACAGCGACCAGTTGCGTTGGTACTTGCCAGTGCTGTTGAGTGGCTCGATCGCTGCTTGGCTGGCGCCGTTGTGCCCACGGGAGGCCAAAGTTCGACTTGCCGAGCTGCTCTTGCCCGGTGTGTTGTTGCTGACCGTGCCGGCCCTTTGGTCGGTGTCGGCCGACCATTGGCACCGTAGCTTCTTGCTTTGGGGCCTGTGCTGGGGCGTGGTCGTGGTCTTGGTTGCCCGAGATCTGCTGCCTTGGACGGCCGCGTTGCTCGCTCGGCCATGGATGGTTTGTTTGGGGCGTTGGTGCTTTGGCTTGTACTTGTTGCACTTGCCAGCGCAGGCGCTGGCAAGGCGCCTGCCGGTGGCCGGTGAGATCCAAGCGTGGGTGGGCCTGCTCTTGGCCATCGCGCTCGCTGCGCTGGCTTATCGCTTCGTCGAGCGCCCCGCCATGGCCTGCGTGGGCGCGTTGATGGCGCGAGGGATGCCCCGTCAGTCAGCCTGACGTGCGGGCCCCGCTCAGCGCTAGCTGCTGTGCGGCATCGAAGCGATCGATGGCTTCGATGCAAAAGCTGGGAAGGTCGCCAAGGTCGGGATAGCTGTCCAAGCGGCCTTGGGCCGTGGCCCGCAGTGCGTCGGCGAACGTGTGTTTGTCACTGCCAACCTCGAGCCCCAGTTGGCCCAGGACACGATGGACTTGGAATTCGGGGTCGAGCCGCAAATCCGTTTGCTGACAGAAAGCCATCTGCGACGGGGGCAGTTTCAAGGCCACGGACTCCAACAACTCGGCGCATCGGTTCAAGGTCAGGGCCAGGAAGCGATCCAGCGCATCAGGGTCTGCGGCGCTGAGGCCATGGGCGGCAAACATTTGCCCCCACATCTTGCGGTTCGAGGCGAAGACCGAGCGCCCATCACGCAGCATCCAAACCCATTTGGAGTTGGGGTAGCGGCCCAAGAGGGCGGGCATCCGGAAGCTGTGGTTCGGGGATTTCAAGACGAGCTGAGCGCTGGGGCCGCGCACGGCATCAATGAAGCGTTGCCAGGTGTCCAGCCACTTGCCGTCACCTTGCCAGTACGTGGGGTCCAAGGTGTGGTGCAAGGTGCCCAAACGGTGCGGCATCCAGAACGCCCGGTAGGCGGAATCGACGCCCAAGCCCAGCAGTGCGAACTCGTCCTCTTGGGGTGACAGTGCCCCCAACTGCAGCCCATCCATGGGGCGCGCAATGGCACCGACTGCTGTTGGTGCACGCCTCAGGCGGAACGCTGTGGGGTCCATGCACTGCCAAGTTTGGGGCGTGAGCCAACCAAGGGCGGCAGTGATCAGCTCGTGCATCACCGTCGTGCCGCTGCGCCAAGGCCCTGCGATGAACAACAGCTCTGCGTCCGAAGCGACCGGCGGCTGGGGACTCAGGCTGGCATTGACGCTGCCCAGCATCGCTCGCCAGTTGAGTTGGGCACGCAAAGGCCAGGGCATGTAGCCCCAGGCGGGGTCTTGCCGAAGCCAGTCGCGCAAGGGCTGGCTGATGGCCAAGGTCGGTCGGCTCAAGGCCCCAGCCCCTGCCGACGGCGCTCTGCTGCTTGGAGTTGTTGTTCAAGCAGGCCCCGCAACGCCATGACCCGCTCGGGTCGCTGCGCGGCCAGATCCAAGGATTCGCCTTCTGCAGAAGCCAGGTCAAACAAATGCACCAGCTTCTCGGGCATCTGAAGCACCAGCTTTTCGTGGCCATCGATGACGGCAAACCGCCCTTGCCGGATGGGGCGGAAACGGCTTTGGCGCTCCAGGGTCATCGTGAACACCGGTTCAGGTGCCAGCGCAGAGCCTGCGAGCAGGGGCTTCAGCGAGCGTCCCTCTGCGTGGGGGAGTGGGGGTGCCCCCACCAGGTCCAGCAGCGTCGGCGCCAAGTCCGCCTGGCTCACGGGCTCGCTGTGCTTTTGACCTTGCTGTTGGCCCGGCAGGCGGATCACCAGCGGCCCGTGCACGAGGGCTTCGTGCACGTCCGGTCCTGCGTGCCCAAGAAAGCCTCGCTCGAACGACTCCCCGTGATCGGTGCCGATCACCACGATGCTGTGTTCCAGCCACCCATCGCGTTCCAGCTGGTCCAGGAAGTCACCCAGCGCCGCATCGGCCGCCATGAGAGATTCTTGGTACCGGAGTCGGTGTTTGTCGACCAAGGGCTGCTGCTCTTGCCTGTAGCGAATGTTGTCTGGCAACAAGTCGCTCCAACGCTCAAGCTCCCCCGGCGGCAGCAGGCGGTAGCGCGTGCTGGCCGGGGGCAAGTAGGGCGAGTGGGGCGGAAGGGTTTGGGCCCAGATGAATTGAGGGCGTCCGTTGGGTTGCTCTTGTTTCAACAGACGGGTGACGTCGGCATAGACCTTCTCGGACTCGTACGGGCTTGACGAGCCCCGATGCAAACGGCTGTCGGCCCAATTCAACGGGGCCAAGCTGATGGCCAACAGCCTGGGCAACGTGGTGTTGGGCAGGCGAGATGCCCAGCGCCGGTACCGATCGCCGGACAGCGCGGTTCTGGTGACCCAACTGCTGTCGTAGTCGGCGTAACTGCCCCGATGCCGTGGGCTGGCCAAGAAATTGTCCGTCACCGAGTGCGTGCGGTACCCATCCGCGCGCAGTTGTGCGGCCACGGTGTGCCCACGGACGGCGGCCAGCATCGTGGAGTCGGGTTGGTTGGCGTGGTGGGTCCAAGGGAGCAGCCCGGTTTCTTGCGTGCTGACGCTGGAAGTCGTGAAGTTGGACGCGGTGTAGAAGCGCTCGAAACAATGCGCCCGCTGGGCGAAGCGGGCCAGCCTGGGCATGGTCACCGTGGCTGGGTCACAAGCCCGGGCGTCAGCTGCTGCCACGGTGTCGATCGTGATGACGATGAGGTGCGGCGCCCGCTTCGCGCCCTCCACTTGGCCGCCGCTGACAGGCGCCGATGGCATCGGAACCCAGTGTGGTGGGTTCCACGCGATGGCACACAAGGCCAGCACCAGGACAAGAGTGGTACCCCCAGCGGCCCCCTGCAACGCTTGCACGCCCGCGGGCAGCAATCGAGGGCCAAACCGGCGCCAAAGGGCCACCAAGCACGCCGCCGCAAGGGCCAAGACCAGCAGCTTGGTGGCAGGGGCCAACTGCCACTGCACGTCGAAAACGGTCCTCGTCCATTGCCAGCCCATGCGGCCGGCTTGTCGGATCACCAACAGGAGCGACGGCAGCAACAAGAGCGCCCACGCCCACCTGGACGCGCGCTCTTCGCCAAAACGAGCCAGCAGGCGAGATGCAAGCCACGCGACCAAGGCCAGCGCTGTTGCGGGCAACAAGGCCAGCCAAGCCAGCAGGCCGACATCGCGCGCAACGTCGATCCAAGGTGCAGCAAACAGCAGGCCATCCAGGATGGGCAGCACCGTGAGTGGCACGTACAACAGCACAAGCGCGGTGGCAGCCACCGCCAGCGCTGCGCGAAAGCGCAGCGTCGGTACCTGCTTCATTCTTCGCGCTGACCTTTGAGCCGACGCCAAAGACTTCTGAAGTAAGCACTGATCCAGCGCCGCAGAAACAACCAAGCACCGACTGCTGCGGCGAACAAGGGGGCGAGGAGTTGGAACAGCAAACCGCCCGCGTTGGGGTCGATGTAAGCATGGGCAGGTGGCGCAAAGACCAGCAAGGCGCCCAACAACAAAACAAGTACGGTGCGATGCATCGGCGTCAGCCCATCTGAATGAGCTCGAATTCTAGGCAGGCGCCGTTTCTACAATCGCAGACCCTGGCAGCCCACGGCAAAGCCACAACCGACACCGCGCCGCCTTGAAACTTGTCAGGCACACCGCCTTCAACCTTTTGGGCTTGGGCCTGCCGCTTCTCGTCGCCGTTTTGGCGATCCCTGCGCTGTTGGAGGGCATGGGGGCCGAACGCTTCGGTTTGCTCACCCTCATTTGGGCCATTGCAGGCTATCTCTCTTTGTTCGATTTGGGCCTAGGTCGAGCGCTGACCCATTGCTTGGCGCGTGTCCTGGGGGCTCAAGATTCCGCGCAACGCATGGGGGAGCTGAGGACGTGGACGGGGACGGCAGCGTGTCTTTTGCTGGGTTTGGGTGCTATCGCTTCGGGGGCGATGGTGCTCCTGGCGCCTTGGGCGGTGGCCCAACTCTCGGGGGTCACGGAGCCCCGTCAGGTTGTGCAGGCATGTTGGTGGATGGCGGCGGCGCTTCCGGCCGTTTTGCTGACAGCTGGCTTGCGAGGTGCACTTGAGGCCTTGCACGCGTTCGGGGCGATCAACCTGATCCGAGCGCCGCTCGGACTTTGGACCTTCTTGGGGCCATGGATGGTGCTGCATTTCGGGGGTCCGGACCTGTCGGCGATGGCGCAAACGCTGGTGCTTGGACGGTGGGCCGGATGCTTGGTGCACGCTGTGGTGCTTCACCGCTTGAAGCCCGAGGCCAGCTTCGTGCCAAGGTGGCGCAGCGATCGGGCCCTTGCCCTGGTCTCCGCTGGGGGCTGGATGACCTTGTCCAACGTGGTCAGCCCCTTCATGGGCTATGTCGATCGCTTCTTGATTGGCGCCTGGGTGTCCGCCAGCGCCGTATCGCCCTACGCCATCGCGCAAGAGGTCGTGGGCAAGCTTTGGATTCTTCCTGGGGCCTTGACGGCCGTGTTGTTCCCGGCGTTTTCGTCGGCAGGGCAGGATCAGGATGCCGTGCGGCGACAACGCATGTTTGGCGACGCATTGCGCTTGCTGTTGGTGGGGGCCTTGCCATTGGCAGGACTGATGGCGGCCTTCGCCGAAGAGGGGCTTCGTTGGTGGCTCGGTGCGCAGTCAGCCGATCAAACGGCCCTGTTGCTGCAAGTTTTGGCGGTCGGTGGATTCGTGAACTGCCTGGCGCACGTGCCTTTCAACTTGCTGCAAGGCGTCGGGCAGGCTCGGGCAACGGCATTGCTTCATGTCATCGAACTTCCGCTCTTCATCCTTGCATTGGCGCTCTTGGTTCCAGCCTGGGGTGCGCTGGGTGCGGCCTGGGCGTGGCTGGGGCGGATGCTGTTCGACACCTTGGCCTTGTTCGTGATGTGCGCGCTTCAGCAGCGCTGGCCACTTCGCGTTCGTTGGACCCGTGATCGAACCCTTCAAGCCTGTGCGGTGCTGCTGACCTTTTCAGCGGTGGCGGTCGAGCCCATCATCGGGCGTAGCCTGCTATTGCTGACAGGTCTGGTTCTGGTAGCCGTGCCCTGCAGAAGCTTGCTTTTCAACTGGAAGCGGAGCGCACCCCCCGCATGACCACGACTGCACCGCGCGTGAGCCTCATCACGCCAGCCTACAACCAAGCCGACTACTTGGCGGAAACCATTGACAGTGTGTTGGCGCAGCGGTTTACGGGCCTGGAGTACGTCGTCGTTGACGACGGCTCTAGCGACCACACGCCGGATGTGCTGGCGCGCTACGCCGGTCGGATCAGTTGGCGTCGACAGCCGAATCAAGGCCAGGCCAGGACCTTGAATCTGGCCTGGGCCCAGGCCAGAGGCGAGTACCTGGGTTACCTGAGTTCCGACGATGTGCTGCGACCCGAGGCCATCGGGCGTTTGGCCGATTACCTCGATGCGCATCCGGAAGCGGTCTGCGTGTTTCCGAACAGCGACTTGATCGACGCCAACTCGCGCTGCCTGCGCCGACGCATCTGCAAGCCTTTCGACCTGGTCACGACCTTGGTTTCCCAGGAATGTCACATCGGTCCGGGGGCTCTGTTTCGCCGCTCTGCATTGGAGGCGGTCGGAGGGTGGCACGAGGACCTTCGATTGGCGCCAGACCGAGAGTTTTGGATGCGCATCGCCCTGCGGGGCGAGATTCACATGTTGGATGAGGACTTGGCGCTCTACCGGATGCACGCCATGGCCAACTCTTTTCAAGCGGCAACGGCAGAGGGGTCGCGTGAGTACCTTCGCGTGCTGGATCGTTTCTTCGCGCGTGGCGACCTGCCCGATGCTCTGCGACAGCGGCAATCGGAAGCGCGAGGGCGGGCCACTTTGTTGATGGCGCGTAACGCCCTTTGGCGTGGCGAATGGAGCTTGGCCTGGACGCTGTTTGACGAAGCGCGACATGAGTACGCACCGTTGGGCGCCTGGACGGAACGATTGAAGCTTTTGCGTCAGGGCGTGAGCAAACCGATCAAGCACGCCTACGAGCGATTCACTCGATTTGTGGCGCGAGCGGCCTAGGCTCATGGCGGTGGAAGAACTACTTCATGCCTGCGACAGCAC
>Ga0114942_1000158_pt1 | contig 18293 bp, 13 predicted proteins | sample LowerColdCreek_FD_88674 | JGI IMG/M metagenome (GOLD analysis project Ga0114942, IMG submission 88674) | Groundwater microbial communities from Cold Creek, Nevada to study Microbial Dark Matter (Phase II) - Lower Cold Creek | ecosystem: Environmental > Aquatic > Deep subsurface > Groundwater ... | reverse complement strand
CTCCTGCTCCAGCGCCTTGGCCTTCATGGGGTCGGCGGCCTTGAGCTGCTGCACGCGCTCGTCCAGGCGCGTGTCCAGTGTGCGCGCGAAGCGGGCGGCGGCGGCCAGGGCCTGCATCGCCTCCCACAGCTTGCCGCGCGTGGACTCGATGTCGATGACGTCCTTCTGGATGTCGTCCTTGGCGGCGTAGAGCTGCGTCATCGCCGTCTGCAGCTGCGAGCTGGCCGACTCGAACTTGCGGAAGTAGGCCTCCAGCTTGTTGCCGAACGGGATCAGCCCGAGCAGCTTGCGCGGCTGCAGCAGGTCGCCGTCCTTGCCGGGGTTGAGCTCGTCGAGCTGGCCGCGGATGGCGGCGATGGCCTTGTAGGCGGACGTGTCCGTCGCGCCGACGAAGTTGCGCTGCATCAGGCTGCCCTGCATCAGGCCGGCGGCGATGCTGATCTCCTGGCGACCGAGCTGGAAGGCGCTGTCCAGCTTGGCCTTGAAGGGTTCGCTGTGCAGGTCTTCCTTCTCCAGCGCATCGATGAAGCGGCGCACCTGCTCGTCCACCTTGTCGGCCACACCGGCCTTCAGCGGCACGGCCTCGACGGCGGCGACGGGCTGCACGGGCGTGATGACCTCGGGCGGCGTCAGCGTGAAGGTGGGGTTAGCGGTGGCTGTCGTCGTGGTGGTGTTCATGCGATGTCCTTGCTGCCGAACTTTTGCTTCAGGAATTCACTGTGGCGCAGGAAGGCCTGGGCGTCCTGCGAGGCGAGGTCGTCGCCGAGTTGGTCCACCTTGGTCTCCAGCTCGGCCAGCACGCCCTCGAAGGTCGTCTGCGCCGTCTTGCCGTTGGCCAGCAGCTTGGTGGTGGCGAACTGCTGCGGGATGCTCAGATAGGTGTTGAGCGCCTGCGGCAGGTAGCTGATGGCGATGTGGCGCGCATGGAAGGTCTCCTGCAGGCTCAGCTGCCCCTTGCTGCGCTCCCACTGGTCGAGCAGGCCTTCCAGGCGCAGGCACAGCTTCTGGATGCGCTGGGCCAACGCGAACGGAATGCGCTGCCCTGGGTTGTGCTCGGTCAGCCGCCGCACGCCGCTGAGCGCCCGGCCCATGGCTTCGCGGGCATCGCCTTCATCCTTGAAGTGCAGCGCCTCCCAGGCGTCTTCCTTGGTCGTGGGCCAGCCCCACCACAGCGCGCCGGCCACCAGGCCCACGCCGTAACCCAGCGCCGCCAGCCCAAGCGCCCAGCCGCCGAGAAAACCCAGCGCCTTCAACACCAGCACCCCGGTCGCCGCCAGCAGGCCGCACCAGTTGGCCGGTGCGTTCAGCCATCGAAACAGTCCGCTCATTGGTAGGCCCGGATGTCCTTGAACACCGCATACAGCGGCGTCTTGCGTGCATCGAACACCTTGCCGCCGGTGATGTTCGCCAGCTCCTTCAGGTCGGCCTCGGCCGCCTCGCCGAACAGCACCAGGAAGACGGGGATGCCGCGCACGTCCTCGGGCAGCTGCTCATAGTCGCGTTTGAAGTCCTCCAGCTTGCGGCCGGCGGTGTTCTTGCCGTCGGTGAAGGCGACCACGGAGTACTGGTAGTCGGGGTTGCGCTTGCGCTCCTCCAGCATGTGCTCCAGCCCTGCCAGCACCGCGTCGTACAGCGCCGTGCCGCCGGCCATCTTCAATGCGTCGGCCGCGTCGCGCACGCGCTTGAGTTCGGCCAGCTTGGCCTCGGTGTCGACCTGCGGCTGCACGCCTTTGCTGACCTTGCTGCTGGCCGGGATCTCGAACGGCACCAGCGCCTGCGGCGAGCCGCTGAAGGGCAGGAACCACAGCCGCTCGCGGTTGGTCAGCTTGGCGACGCGGCCGGTCAGCGAATGGTCGGCACCGGCCAGGTAGTGGATGGCCTCGACGAGTTGCTCGCGCCGCTTGCCCTGCATGCTGCCGCTGGTGTCCAGCACGAAGGTGGAGGCGATGGGCTTGCGGAACTCGTTCAGGTAGGCGTCGATCAGGCCGTCGGCCAGTTGCCGGTCGGGCGAGAAAGGCAGCTCCACCTGGAAGCCGCGCGCCGGCAGGATGTCTGCCACCTGCGCCGCCACCTCGGCGCGCATCGGCCGGCGCAGCGTCTGGCGCGCCAGCCACAGCTGGGCGGCGTCGCCCTTCAGGTAGTCCACCACCTTGAGGTAGTCGGCCCGCTTCGTTTCGTTGAGCAGCATGAAGGGGTAGTCGGCCGTGGACACGCCCTCGAAGGGGTAGATCAGGTGCAGCGGCTCGCGCAGCTTGCCGCTGGCGTTCAGCGTCAGCAGCCAGCTCTCGTAGTTGATGAAGGCATTCGCCCGCGTGCCTTGCTGCTTGATGAACTGCTCGGCCAGATACGTGGAGTTGTCGCCCACGAGCTTGTAGCCCTTCAGAAAGTCGGCAATCGCGCCGCGGTCCACGTCCGCCGCGCTCAGCGCCTCGCCCTTGCCGCCGGCTGCGGCGACGACACCCAGCAGCGCCATGAAGCCCTGGTTGCTGGTGGCCGGGTTGGACAGCGCGTACTGCAGCTTGCCGGCCTTGGCAGCTTTCGCGATGTCGGCCCAGGTCAGCTTGGTGTCGGGGCTGTCCCAGCCGTTCCTGGCCGCGTCACTCTTGCTGACGCCGACGGCGATCGGCGACAGCATGATCTTTTCCTGCACCTTCACCTTGCCCTGGCCGGCCGCGTCGCTGAGCAGGTACTTGGCGTTGGCGAACCAGGCCACGTCGGGCTTGGTGTGGTTGCCGCTGTCGCCGCTGAGCACCTCCTGCGTGCTCTCCATCGTGCCGCCGAAGCGGAACTTCACGTCGACGCCGGTGGCGGCCCTGATCTGCGCGGCCAGCGGCTCGATGTCCTTGAGGTCGCTGGTGGCCAGCACTTCCAGCGCGGCGCCGGTAGCCGCAGCGGTGGGCGCTTGCGCTGCGGGCGCGGGGGACTCTTCCTTCTTGCCGCAAGCGGCCAGCACGGTCAGAGCCAAGACACAGAGGGTGCGGCGCATCACTGGTTCATCTCCCGGCTGACGATGTCGATCATTTCAAACATCAGGTCGAACCCGGGCGGGTCGATGACCTGGTTCAGCCGCTGGTCCACGGCCAGGCCGGCCTTCTCGGCGGTGGCGGCGAAGGCGGCCGTGTCGCCGGTGCGAAAGCCATGTTCCAGCGCCACGGCCTGCAGCGTCTTGTTGGCCACCAGCAGCTCGGCAAGCTGCTTGGCGCGCTCGCTCATCGTCACCAGCACCAGCTTGTTGACGATGGTGGGCTGTGGGTACATCAGCACCATCTCGGGCTTGATGCCACCGCCCTTCTGCGCCTGCGACAGCATCTGGCTCTCGTAGATGAAGGCCAGCGGCGTCTTGCCCATGCCGATGGCCAGGTAGTCGTCGAAGGCGCCGTTGACGTAGTTCTCCTGGAAGCCCTGCCGCTTGAACAGCTCGGCCAGTTGCACGGCGTACTTCTGCCCTGCGGTGCGGTCAGCCACCACGTCGCCGTTCAGCGCCGCCGACGTCAGTGCCAGGTACATGGCCGCCGAGTTGCTGCGGCGGATGTCCGTCGTGCTCACCAGCACGCTGCGCGACACCGCGTAGTCGCCGCTGGCCTTCAGGTCGCGCCAGCGCTGCTTGGCGAGCATGGCCTGGGTCAGCTTCTCCATGTCCAGACCGTAGACCTTGGGCGCGATCGCCTTGGCCATGCCGTTGGCCGCCAGGATCTTGGCGACCGGCTCCCACGAGGCGACGACCAGCGGTGTGTGGAAGGGCGAAGTCTGCGTGGCTGTCTTGCCGGCCTTGCGTGCGGCGTCGGCAATCATGTTGGCGGCGACGACGCCGCTGGCGATGAAGAAGTCCGGCTGGTCCGCCGCGCCGACCTTGGTCGCCATGTCGCGGCTGCCCACGCGGGCCACCTGCACTGGCAGCTTGGCGCCGGCCAGCGCCTTGATGACGCGCTCGTCCTTGAACAACGGCTCCATCTCCACGGTGATGAAGCCCTTCAACGGCTCGGCCGTCGCGATGGCCGCCTGCTCCTGCGCGATCAGCCGGGTCTCCTCGTTGCTGCGCAGCGCGAAGAAGAGGGCGCCGCCGAACACAGCCAGCAGGACCAGGGTGCCGATCAGGCGTTTCGCGTTGTTCATGGGGTGAAGCAGGCTCCTTTCGATCAGGTGCGGAGTGTGCATCTTTCCGGCGACGACAATCACCGGCCATGAGTGACATCCTTACCCTCACCCGCCCTGACGACTGGCACTTGCATCTGCGCGACGAAGCCGCGCTGGCCAGCGTGCTGCCCTACACCGCGCGCCAGTTTGCCCGCGCCATCGTCATGCCCAACCTGCGCCCGCCGGTCACGACCGCCGCGCAGGCGGTGGCCTACCGCGAGCGCATCCTCGCCGCCTTGCCCGAGGGCCTGGACTTCGAGCCGCTGATGACGATGTACCTGACGGACAACACGCCGCCCGACGAGATCAAGCGTGCCAAGGATGCCGGCGTCGTCGCCCTCAAGCTCTACCCGGCTGGCGCCACGACCAACAGCGATGCCGGCGTCACCGACATCCGCAAGACCTACGCGACGCTGGAAGCCATGCAGCGCGAGGGCCTGCTGTTCCTCGTGCACGGCGAGGTGACAGATGGCGACATCGACATCTTCGACCGCGAGGCCGTGTTCGTCGACCGCGTCATGCAGCCGCTGCGCGCGGCCATGCCCGAGCTGAAGGTCGTCTTCGAGCACATCACGACCAAGGAAGCCGCGCAGTACGTGACCGACAGCGACCGCTTCACCGCCGCCACCATCACGCCGCAGCACCTGCTCTACAACCGCAACGCCATCTTCACCGGCGGCCTGCGTCCGCACTACTACTGCCTGCCCGTGCTCAAGCGCGAGGAGCATCGCCAGGCGCTGCTGAAGGCGGCGGCCTCGGGCTCGTCGAAGTTCTTCCTCGGCACCGACAGCGCGCCGCACGCGGCCCAGCTGAAGGAGAACTCGGTCTGCGGCGCCGGCTGCTTCACGGCCATCTCGGCGCTGGAGCTGTATGCCGAAGCCTTCGAGGGCATCGGCGCGCTGGACAAGCTCGACGCCTTCGCCGGCCACCACGGCCCGGACTTCTACGGCCTGCCGCGCAACACCGGCACCGTCACGCTCAAGCGCGAGCCGTGGACACTGCCCAGCGCCGTGCCCTTCGGCGAAGCCCAACTCAAGCCCCTGCGCGGCGGCGAAACCCTGAACTGGAAACTCATCTGATGAAGAAGGTCGCTTTCCTCGTCGACTTCGACAACGTCGCCACCGACGTCATCGAGCAGGCCTTGCAGATGTGCTTCAAGGACTACGAGGCGGTCCACATCCGCCGCGCATATTGCAATGCCGAGCAGGCGCAGAACCACCAGGGCTTCCTCAAGCGCCTGGGCTTGCGCGCCATCGTCAACCTGGCGATCGGCAAGAACTCGACCGACATCGCCATGGCCGTCGACGCGATGGACCTGGCGGTCAGCGAGAAGCCCGACGTCATCGTGCTGGTGTCCTCCGACAGCGACTTCGCGCCGCTGGTGCTGCGTCTGCGCGAGAAGGGCGCCTGGCTGCGCGGCTTCGGCCAGCATGGCAAGACGGGCGACGGCGTCATCCAGATCTACGACCAGTTCAACGAACTGGCCCATGACAGCGGCAAGTCGTCTTCGCCCAAGCGCGAGCCGGCGCGCAAGGCCGCAGCCCGCCGGCCTGCCGCCAAGAAGGCCGCGCCGGTGAAGGTCCAGGCGCCACAAGCCAAGCCGACGCCAGCCCCGGCTCCGACACCCACGCCCACACCCGCACCTGTGCCCGCAGCCAAGCCGGCCGCCGCGCCGGCGCCCAAGGCCGCCGCAGCGCCGGTGGCCAAGCCCGCGCCCGCCCCGGCGCCGGTCGATGCCAACGTCGCTGCCGCCCGGGAGATCAACGCCATCCTGGCGCTGCTGCCCAAGCTGGCCGACGGCCAGTGGCACGACCTCGGCGCGGCCGCCAAGGCGCTGAAGGAAGCCGGCCTGCTGCCCAAGACGGCGCCGTCGACCAAGCTGTTCCGCAAGCATCCCAAGGCCTTCCAGCTGCAGCCTGAGAAGACGCCCAATCAGGTGCGCTTCGGTCACGGCTGAGGGGCCCGGTCGGCGCGCGCTGCATCACGCGCTAGCATGGGCCCCGCCTTGGGAGGGGTTGTTTGTCGATGAAGTCCTGTCTGAGAACCTTGCTGGGCCTGGCTTTCGCCGGCCTGGCTCTTGGCGCCGCCGCGCAGTCCCCGGCGCCTGCCGCACCTGCTTCAGCGCCCGCCGCGCAAGGCGGCGCGGCGCCCGTCGTGTCCGCCAGCGCCCGTCGCCTGTACGAGCGCAGCAAGGGCCAGCTGCTGCAGATCCGCACGCTGCTGAAGACGCAGGACAGCCAGGCCTCGGTGGGCTCGGGCTTCCTCGTCAGCGACGACGGCCATGTCGTCACCAACTACCACGTCATCAGCCAGTTCGCACTGGAGCCCGACAGCTACCGGCTGCGCTACGCGACGACCGACGGCCAGGGCGGCGCGCTGGAGCTGCTGGACTTCGACGCCCGCCGCGACCTGGCGCTGCTGCGCGCCGTCGATGACGGCAAGGGCGGTGGCCTCAAGGGGCGTGGCGCGCTGGCCTTCCGGCCGCAGACCCAGCCGCTGGCCAAGGGCGAGCGCATCTACTCCATGGGCAACCCGCACGATGTCGCCTTCGCCGTCGTCGAGGGCAACTACAACGGCCTGGTCGAGCGCAGCTTCGACCCGCTCATCTACTACGCCGGCGGCATCAACCCCGGCATGAGCGGCGGGCCGGTGCTGGACGAAGACGGCTTCGTCGTCGGTGTCAACGTGTCGACGATGCTGTTCGCCCAGCAGGTCAGCTTCCTGGTGCCGGGCGAGTTCGCGGCCGCGCTGGTGCAACGCAGCCTCGCCGCCAAGCCCATCCGCACGGCGGCCTGGAGCCGGCTGCGCGACCAGCTCACCAAGTACCAGGATGAGCTGGTCACCCGCTTCGTCGCCCAGCCCTGGGAGAGCGCCAACCACGCGCGTTACCGCTTGCCCGTGCCCAAGCAGGACTTCATGCGCTGCTGGGGCCGCAGCACGTCGGCCGACACCAAGGGCCTGGACTTCGAGCGCTCGCAGTGCCGCATGGACCACGCGATCTTCGTCGGCGGCAACCTGCAGACCGGCTGGCTGGACATGTCGCACGAGGCCTATGACGGCGAGAAGCTGGGCGCACTGCGCTTCGCGCGCCAGTACTCGGGGAGCTTTCGCAACGAGCGCCTGGGCAGCTCCGACAAGTCCCGCACGGCGCCCCATTGCAAGGAGCAGTTCGTCGACCGCGCTGGCCTGCCGCTGCGCGCAGTGGTCTGCCTGCGCGCCTACCGCAAGCTGGAGGGCCTGCATGACGTGAGCATCCTTGTGACGACGGTGGACGCGGCTACGCAAGGCGCGCTCGGCCGCTTCGACGCCCGCGGCGTCAGCTTCGACAACGCGCTCAAGCTCGCGGCGCATTACCTGGAGGGCTTCGCGTGGACGAGCACGAAAGCCAAGTGATGCCGGTGGCGCCAGTGGTGCCCTTCGCGGCCGTTGTCGAACTGCTGGGCCGCGACGGCCGCGTGGCGCTCGTGCAGCGCGTGACGCAGTGGCCCGTGCGCATCGGCCGCTCGCCGGCCTGCGATGTCGTGCTGGACGACGCCCACGTCGCCGCCGAGCATGCCGAGCTGCAGCTCGCGCCCGACGGCACCGCGCGCCTGAAGCTGCTGGACAGCCGCAACGGCGGCAGCGTCGCCAGCAAGCGGCTGGCGGCGGGCGACGAGGCCGCGCTGCCGGCAGGCGGCGCCTTCCAGCTCGCCGGCTGCTCGCTGCGCCTGCGCACCAGCGCCGACGTGCTCGCGCCCGAGCAACTGCTCGTCGTGCAACCCACGCGCCACTGGGCGCTGCTGCCGCTGCTGTTGCTGAGCATGCTGTTCTTCCAGTGGCTGGACCGCTGGAGCGCCTCCGACCCGGATGCGCGCTGGATCGACTACGCCTCGCCGCTGCTGGCGCCGCTGGCCCTGGTGCTCGGCTGGGCCGGGCTGTGGTCGCTGGCCAGCCAGCTCTTCCAGCACCGCTTCCCGTTCGCGACGCATCTGCGCCGGGTGCTGCTGGTCATCGTTGCGCTGCAGGTGCTCGAATGGCTGCTGCCCGCCGTCGCCTATGCCTTCTCCTGGCCGCGGCTGTTGGTGCTGGAATCGCTGGCCGAGCCGGTGGCCGGCGCGGCACTGATGGCCTGGCATGCGCGCCTCGTTTGGCCAGGCGCGCGGCGCACGCTGAACATCGGCATCGCCGCGCTGCTGCTGCTGGGTCTGGGCCTGCAGGTCGGCAAGCGCCAGGAGCAGCAGTACGTGTTCGGCCCGCCCTATCTCGCCAGCCTGCCGCCGCCGGCGCTGCGTGTGGCCACGCCGCAGCCTGCCGAGTCGCTCATCGAGTCGCTGAAGCCCTTGCAGGCCGAGCTGGCCCGCCAGGCGCGCAAGGACAACGAAGACCTCGACGTCGACGAGGACTGAGAGGCGAGTAGTTAGTTCCCTAGCGGCTGCCGTGGAACTGGCTTTGCCAGGCCGCTGGCAGCGCCCCCTTGAGGGGGCCGGCGAAGCCGGTAGGGGGTGGGCTCAGGTAGGCAGGAAGCCGTCCACCGACAGGTAGCGCTCGCCGGTGTCGTAGTTGAAGCCCAGCACCCGCGCGTTCGCGGGCAGCTCCGGCAGCTTCTGCGCGATGGCCGCCAGCGTCGCGCCGCTGGAGATGCCGACCAGCACGCCTTCCTCGCGCGCGCTGCGCCGTGCGTATTCGCGCGCCGCCTCGGCCTCGACCTGGATGACGCCGTCCAGCAGCGCCGTGTCCAGCACCGCCGGGATGAAGCCCGCGCCGATGCCCTGGATGGGGTGCGGGCTGGGCTGGCCGCCGCTGATGACGGGCGACGCGCTGGGCTCCACCGCGTAGACCTTGAGTTGCGGCCAGGCGGCCTTCAACACCTGCGCGCAGCCGGTGATGTGGCCGCCGGTGCCAACGCCGGTGATCAGCGCGTCCAGGCCGTCGGGGAAGTCGCGCAGGATCTCCTGCGCCGTGGTCTTCACATGCACGGCGGGGTTGGCGCCGTTCTCGAACTGCTGCGGCATCCACGAACCCGGGTGCTGCTCCAGCAACTCCTTGGCGCGGGCGATGGCGCCCTTCATGCCCTTTTCGCGCGGCGTCAGGTCGAAGCTCGCGCCATAGGCCAGCATCAGGCGGCGGCGCTCGATGCTCATGCTGTCGGGCATGACGAGGATGAGCTTGTAGCCCTTGACGGCCGCGACCATGGCCAGGCCGACGCCGGTGTTGCCCGAGGTCGGCTCGATGATGGTGCCGCCGGGCTTGAGCAGGCCTTGCGCTTCGGCGTCCTCGATCATGGCCAGCGCGATGCGGTCCTTGATCGAGCCGCCCGGATTGCTGCGCTCGGACTTGACCCAGACCTCGGCGTCGGGAAACAGACGTTGCAGGCGGATATGGGGCGTGTTGCCGATGGTGTCGAGGATGCTGGCGGCTTTCATCGAAGGCTCCGTTTCGTGGGGGAGGAGGAGTGTGCCAGCCGGCTACTTGGTGCGGGGCTTGGCAAGGCCTTCGTCGCCGTGCTGCATGCGCCCCGCGCGCATCTGGCCCACGCTGAGGGCCACCGCGCGGGCGGCGCGTTTCACTTCTTCCTGCACATCGGTGTCCTTGTCCAGCGCGTCGTGGCTGGTGGCGTACGGCCCGTAATAGCCGATGTAGCGGTCCAGGCGGGCGCCGAAGCCGGCGTCCAGCAGCCCCATCCAGTCCAGCCAGTCGGACAGCGCGCGGCGCGTGCCCTCGATGCCGGCCACGTCGCCGTGCACGACGACGCCGTAGACACGGCCGGCCAGGTGCTTGGGATAGCTCCAGCCCTTCAGTTCCAGCGCGCGCGCCAGCTCGGCCTTCTTGCCCTGCGTGGAGGTCGGGTCCGGGTTGCCGCCATCGGCGCACACCAGGCGGTCCATCATCAGCTTGAGCGGGCTGGTGACCTGGTACCAGTGCACGGGCGTCAACAGCAGCACGCCGTGGGCGCGCACCCACTGCTCGTAGATGTCGGCCATCCAGTCGTTGGTCTGCCCGGTGGCATGGTTGGGATAGCAGCTGCAGGGCCAGTGGCACAGCGGCATGGCGGTGGACACACAGGCCTTGCAGGGGTGGATGTGGCGGTCGTAGTCGGACGTGACGCGGCTCAGGTCGAGCAGGTCGACGGCCACGCCCTCGGCCTCGCAGGCGGCGCGGGCCAGCTGCGTCATGCGCCAGGTCTTGGACATCTCACCCGGGCAGGTGCCGTCGTTGCGCGGCGAGGCGTTGATGATGAGGACGCGTGAGGGTGAGGTCGCCCAGCCGTCCTGGGCGGACTTCAGCCGCAGTTGCAGGTCGCGCCATTCACGCGACAGGTCGTAGTCGGGATCGGAGAAGTCAGGCCCAGCCTTGACTGTGACCGGCGCCTTGCGGCCCTCTTCGAACGCTTCCCAGGCGATCTGCTCCAGCCGCGCCAGCGCGTCGCGTTCGGCGTCGTAGGCGGGGTCGACGAAGCGTTGACGGAAGCGTTCGCCGAACTCATGGCGACCTGTCGACTGCGCCTGGCCGGTTCTCACGGGTGATGTCATGCGGGCTCTCCGGAATGTGGACACAGCCGGCAAGCCGCATACCTGCTGCTGCGATACTGCGCGCCGTGAAGCAAGCCAGACCGCCGCTGGGGCAAGCATGGAAACATGGCCCTGGAGGAAGGTCCGGACTGCATAGAGCGGCGTAGCAGCTAACGGCTGCCCGGCGAAAGCCGAGGATCAGAGCAACAGAGACGAGTCGATGGTGGGCTCACCGGGAGGTGGTCTATCCGGCGGCCGCGCAAGCGGACGTGACGTGCGGCGAAAGCCGCGCGGCATCGGGCGAAAGCCCGAACCGGGTAGCACCCTTTGGTGGGCAAAGCCCACCAAAGGGTGAAACGGGCAATCTCTACGCGCAGCAACACCAAGTAGGCCAGCGTTGATGCGGCTCGCAGAGCTGGCGGGTAGGTGGCACCGAGCCGGGCAGTGATGCCCGGCCCAGAGGAATGGCGGTCACGCCGGGGGCAACCCCGGTGCACAGAATCCGGCCTATCGGCTTGCTTCACTCTTTTTCCCGGGCTCAGCGCCCCGGCGAGCGTCAACCCCGCGACGCGGTCGGCGTGGACGCGTCGATACACTGGCTGGCTGCCGCAACCCGTGGCGCCCGCTCGTCTACCCGACCGCTCCCCCCGATGAATCCTGAAGCCAGCCGCCTCTGGCGCGCGCCCCGCTGGGCCCTGTCCGTGCTGTTGGCCTGCCTGGCGATGGTCGGGCCCTTCTCCATCGACACTTACCTGCCCGCCTTCTCGGGCATTGCAGCGGCGCTGGATGCGACGCCGGTGCAGATGCAGCAGACGCTGTCGGCCTACCTGTTCGGGTTCGCCGTCATGAACCTCTTCCACGGCGCGCTGTCGGACTGCTTCGGCCGCCGGCCGGTGGTGCTCATCGGCCTGGCGGCGTTCACGCTGGCGAGCCTGGGCTGCGCGGTGGCCGGCTCCATCGGCCAACTGGTCTTCTGGCGTGCCGTGCAAGGCATGTCGGCGGGTGCGGGCATCGTCGTGTCGCGGGCCATCATCCGCGACATGTTCCCGCCGGCGGACGCGCAGCGCGTCATGTCCCAGGTGACGCTGTTCTTCGGCGTCGCGCCGGCCATCGCGCCCATCGTCGGCGGCTTCCTGTTCGTGCATGCTGACTGGCATTCGATCTTCTGGTTCCTGACCGCCGTGGGTGCGGCGCTGTTCATCGCCAACTGGCGGCTGCTGCCCGAGACGCTGCACGCGGACCTGGTGCAGCCCTTCAACGTGCCGGCGCTGATGCGGGAGTATTGGCGGCTGTGCAGCAGCCCCAAGTTCATGATGCTGGTGCTGGCCAGCGGCGTGCCTTTCAACGGCATGTTCCTGTACGTGCTGGCCACGCCGGTGTTCCTGGGCGAGCACCTGCAGTTCGCGCCGACGCAGTTCTTCTGGTTCTTCCTCTGCACCATCGGCGGCATCATGGCCGGCGCGGCGCTGAGCGGCCGGCTGGCGGGCAAGATGTCGGCGCCGCGCCAGATCATGCGCGGCTTTCGCATCATGGTGGCGGTGTCCATCGTCAACGTCGCGCTGAACCTGTTCGCGCCGCTCAGCGCCTGGTGGGCGCTGCCGATGATCGGCCTGTTCTCGTTCGGCTGGGCGCTGATGGTGCCGGTCGTCACCCTGCTCGTGCTGGACCAGGTGCCCGAGCGCCGCGGCATGGCCTCGTCGCTGCAGGCCTGCATAGGCTCGGCGGCGAACGGTCTCGTCGCCGGCCTGCTGGTGCCTCTGGTCATGCACTCCACCGTCGCCCTGGCCGTCACGTCGGCCGTGCTGATGGGCGTGGGCCTGGTGGCCTGGTACGGCGTCAGGCGCTCGATCGCAACGAGCTGATCTTTCGGCGGCTGCGCAGCGCCAGCAAGCCGGCAATGCCCAGCAGCGACCAGGTGCCGGGCTCGGGCAGCGCGGTGGCGCCGGCGCGTGCGAAGGCGGTTGCATCTGCGTCGACGAGGTGCAGATCGGGGTCGAAGCTCAGACTCAGCGGGTCGACCGAGAACAGCGCGTAGTGCAGCGCGACCTGGCCGTCCAGCCGGCCGTCGGCCGACGCTGCGAACGTGAACTCGCCGATGCCGCTGCGCAACAGGGCGTCATAGGCCTCGGTCAGGCTGGCCAGCGGCGCCAGCACGACGACCTCCGGCCGCGAGGCCAGCAGGTCGGTGTAGCTGCCGAAGGCCGAGGGCGCGGCCAGCGTGAACTCGGTGCCGGTAACGAGCAGGTAGTTGTCCGCGTCGTCGTTGAGCAGCGAGAAGCCCCAGCCGGCCGTCTGGCCCGGCTGGGCGCCGATGACGGCGGGCGACAGGGTCAGCACGGCTGCCTGGGTGGCGGTGGCGAGCAGCGCGGCGGCCGCCGCGAAGAGCAGTTTGAGGTTGCTTTTCATGAGGTGTCTTGTCGTTGGGTGGCGGTTCAGCGGAACTGGTTGCTGCGGCTGATGGTCAGCGCGGGCGAGCCCTTGGCGGGATCGCCGTGCCAGCCGTTGGCGGCGTTGAAGGGCGCGTCGACGGTGAAGGCGGCCAGCGCCGGGCACCCGGTGAAGTCGATGGTGACGCCGGTGCTGGCGGTCGCACCGGCGGCGATGTCGCCGAGGTTGACCGGGAAGGCTGTCCTGACCATGGGCGTGCAGACCGTGCCGCCGGTCTGGCGCAGCGTGAAGCCGGCCAGCCGCACGCCGTAGGCGGTGCCCGGGCCGGGGTTGCTGAAGTTCAGCGTCCAGACCCGCGCGGCCTGCGTGCCGGCCTTGGTGGCGATGCTGCCGTTCAGGCCGGCGCCCGGGAGCTTGGACGGGTCGACGACACCCCAGTAGGCCGGCTTGGCCTTGAGCGAGGTGTCGAACAGCACCGGCGCTTCGGCGCGGGAGCCCGTGGTCAGCCAGGTGTGGTTGTCCGCCTGGCCCCAGATGGTGACCGAGTCGATCAGGCCGTTGAGCTGCCGGAAGGTGTTGAAGTAGTTGCGCCAGGCGTAGCCGAGCTGCGCATGCACGGCGGGAGGGATGTCTTCATAGCCCGCGTAGAACGGGCCGTTGTCGCTGACCTTGATGTCCATCTCGGTCACCTGCTGCGAGATGCCGGGGAAGGCGGTGGCCAGCGAGCGCACCATGTTGTTGACGGCCGCGGGCGACGGGTAGCCCAGCGAGATGTGCATCTGGTGGCCGATGCCGTCGATGGGCACGCCGCGCGCCTTCAGGCCCGCCACCAGCTTGTGCAGGCAGGCGAGCTTGGGCACATCGGTCGTGCTGTAGTCGTTGTAGTAGAGCTTGACGTGGGCCGGCAGCAGCGCGCGGGCGGTGCGGAAGGCGGTGTCGATGAAGTCCGTGCCCGTCAGCAGGTACCAGGGGCTGCGCCGCATGCAGTCGGCCTGCGCGGGGTCGATGACCTCGTTGACGACATCCCAGGCGTAGAAGCTGGCGACGTGGGGCGCGAAGTGGTTGAGCACATGGGTGATGTGCTCCACCTCGCGCTGCAGCACCAACGCCTTGCTCGCGGGCGAGGGCGCCAGCGCCTGGCCGTTGGCGTCCTGGAACACCCAGGCCGGCATCTGCTCATGCCAGGCCAGCGTGTGGCCGCGCAGCTTCATCCCCTTGGCCTTGGCGAAGGCGACTTCCGCATCGGCATTGGCGTACGTGTACACGCCGGGCTGGGCCTGCAGCGAGCCCCACTTCATGTTGTTCTCGGACACCAGGCTGTTGAAGTGCTTGACGACCAGGTCGCCCTGCACGCCCGTGATGCCGCCGTTGTAGCCGATGGTGCCGACCGGGAAGTACGCCAGCTGGCTCTGCGCCACCGAGGGGATGTTGGTCTCGATGCTGGGCGGCGGCACGTAGCTGATCTGCACGTCGTCGATCAGGAAGGGGTTGGTGTCACCCGACTCCACATAGAACGTCAGCGCGGTGTTGGCCATGGCGACCTGGTAGGTGCCGGTGAGCCGCACCCATGCCGACGAGCCGACCGTCACGTCGCCGACGACCGTGTGGTAACTGGTGACCGTGCCGGCATCGCGTTGCAGGCTGATACGCACCCGCGAGGTGGCGGCGCCCGCGCTGGCCGGCAGCTTGGCCCACGCGGTGACCCGGTAGGTCGAGCCGTTGAACATCACGTTGGTGACGTTGTAGGCGGGGCCGGCCCAGGTGCCTGCGCGCCCGGTGGCGAGCAGCGCCTGGCTGCCGCCATGGGCGCTCTCGGACGTCGTCGCGATCGTGGCGCCGCGGCCGAACCAGCCTTGCGTGCCGCTTTCGAAGTTGGACGTCAGGCCGGTCGTGTTGGGCGGCAGGCCCGGCACGCCGGAAACCAGCGTGACCGAGGCGTCGTCGACGTAGAACGACGCCGTCGCGCTGCTCGACTCGATGTAGAGCACGAGGCTGCTCGGCGCCGGATCGGCGAGAGCGTACAGGCCGGTGATCTGCGTCCAGCCGCCGTCGGTGACGCCGGTGGTGGTGCTGGAGCCGACGCTGTCGTAGTTCGTCGTGCCACCGGCCGTGCGCTGCATGGACAGCCGGACCTGGGTTGCCGGCGTGCCGGCCGCCAGGCGCACCCAGGCCGTGATCTGGTAGGACGAGCCCGGTACCAGCCTGTTGGTCAGGTTCAGGCTCGGGCCCATGTAGCCCGCGGTGCGCCCGGTCGTCAGCAGGCTGCGCGTACCGGTGCGCGCGGCGGCAGCGCTGTTCGTCAGCGTCACCCCGCCAAAGGGGCCGAAGCCCTGTAGCGTGCCGTCCTCCCAGGTGGCTTGCACCACCTGGGCCTGGGCGGGGAGGCCGCCGCAGAGTCCGAGAAGCAACGCGCCCATGGCGCGCCATGACTTGATCAAGCCGAGCATGTCTCCATCCTTTTTGTCGTTCGCTGCCGGCGTGACAGCCGGCAAGCGGGTTGCGGCGTGATTGATAGCGCAACCAGTTCAATGTATTCAAGCCCGATGTGCGCTGGGAGTGGCGTTTACGCTGATAAACAAATCAGCAACTTGAACCATCTGTTTACATTGATAGCGTTATCCATTCTGGTGTTGCGGAGGCTGGCTCAAGCCGGCGGCCCAGTGGCCGAAATCAACTGCATGAGCCTGAAGAAGCCGCTGACCCTTGCCGCCTGCCTGCTGGCGCTGGCCGCCCAGGCGCAGGACGCGCAGGAGCCGGTCGAGCAGTTGCGCCAGCGGCTGGCCGAGCGGCTGTCGGCCAAGGGTGAGGGCGCGACTGCGGCCAAGCCCGCGCCGCGGCCGGCCAGGAAGCCGGCCAAGCCTGAAGCGCCCAAGCCCCGCGCCTGGGGCTATACCAGCGACGTCGGCCCCGACCGCTGGGCGGAGCTGGCGCCCGAGAACAAGCTCTGCGCCGTCGGCACGCGCCAGAGCCCCATCGACATCCGCGACGGCATCGCCGTCGACCTGGAGAAGATCGCCTTCGACTACAAGCCCAGCGGCTTCTCGGTGCTGGACAACGGCCACACGGTGCAGGTGGACGTCGCACCCGGCAACAGTCTCACGGTCATGGGGCGGCGCTACGAGCTGCAGCAGTTCCATTTCCACCGGCCCAGCGAGGAGCGCGTCAACGGCAGGCAGTTCGACATGTCGGCGCATCTGGTGCACAAGGATGCGCAAGGCCGCGTGGCCATCGTCGCCGTGCTGCTGGAGCGCGGGGCGGACGACAAGCAGCAGCCGCTGCTGCAGACCGTCTGGGCCAACCTGCCGCTGGAGAAGGGCGAGGCCGTGCAGGCGCAGACGCAACTCGACCTGACGCAACTGCTGCCCGAGAACCGCGGCTACTACACCTACATGGGCTCCATCACGACGCCGCCCTGCAGCGAGGGCGTGCTGTGGATGGTGCTGCGCCAGCCGGTGCCGTTGACGGCGCAGCAGATCAGCGTCTTTGCGCGGCTCTACCCGATGAATGCGCGGCCGCTGCAGGCGGGCTCAGGCCGGCTTATCAAAGAGTCTCAATAGCCCCTCGCCCAGTCTCGCGCCGCTGAACGCGGGCTAGCCTGGTCGGTCTTGCAGACCGCGCAGCCGACGGAGCGGCTGCTGTTCGGCAGGCACGGCAAGTCCTCAGGACTTGCCGTGTCCGGCCTCAGCACCCGAGGGGACGGCGATGCTCGCGGCATTGAGCCGCTCGCACATCGCCAGACGGGCCGGCTTGGTGAACTGGAGTCGGACACAAGCAGCCCCTGCGGACTGCTTGTGCCTACGACAGGCCAAGGGCCTCTGGCCTTTGGCAGCCCGGCGCTCGGCCCGAAGTACTCGGGAGGGGCTCAGCCCCGCCTGCGGGCGCCCGACAGCCAGTCGTACAGCGTCGCAAACAGCTGCTCGGCGACGACCGGCTTGGCGACGTGGTCGTCCATGCCGGCGTCCAGGCAGCGCTGGCGCTCGTCGTCGAAGGCATTGGCCGTCATCGCCAGGATGGGCAGCGCCGCGCCCTGGGGAAGGCGGCGGATGGTGCGGGTCGCGTCCAGACCGTCCATGACGGGCATCTGCACGTCCATCAGCACCAGCGCATAGTCGCCCGCCTGCACCCTGTCGACGGCTTGCTGGCCGTCCGAGGCGACGTCCACCGTCAACCCGGCGCTGCCGATCAGCGCGACGGCGACCTCCTGGTTGACCGCGTTGTCCTCGGCCAGCAGGATGCGCAGCGGTCGGCTGCGGGCCAGCTCGGCCAGGCGCTCGCGTACCGAATGCGGCCGCGGCGGCGTGGCCGGTGTGGGCTGGGCCTCGGCGGTGGCCTCCACGGCCAGCGAGAACCAGAACGTGCTGCCTTGCCCGGGCTGGCTCAGCACGCCGACGCGGCCGCCCATCAGCGCGGCCAGGCGCCGGCAGATGGCCAGGCCCAGGCCGGTGCCGCCGTAGCGGCGCGTCGTCGAGCTGTCGGCCTGCTCGAAGTCGCGGAACAAGCGGGCCTGGGCCTCGGGCTCGATGCCGATGCCGCTGTCCTGCACCTCGAAGCGCAGCGGCAGCCGGGTGCCTGTGGGGGTGCTGGCAGGCTCGCCCTCCAGCCTCACGGCCAGGCGCACGAAGCCGGTCTCGGTGAACTTGACCGCATTGCCGGCGAAGTTCAGCAGCACCTCGGCGATGCGCTGTGGGTCACCCAGCAGCACGCGGCCGGAGAGCGCCGGCTCGATGTCGGTCTCGACGCGCAGCCGCTTGGCTGCTGCGGCCTGCGTCGTCATGTTGGCGATGTTGTCCAGCACCTCGGCGACCATGAACTCGCGCCGCTCCAGCTGCAGCTTGCCAGCCTCGATCTTAGAGAAGTCCAGCACGTTGTTGATGACGCTCAGCAGATGCTCCGCCGCGTTGGCCACCTTCTGCAGCCGCTGCTGCTGCGCGGGCTCCACCGTGTCGCTCTGCGCCAGATAGGTCAGCCCGATGATGGCGTTCATCGGCGTGCGGATCTCGTGGCTCATGTTGGCCAGGAAGGCGCTCTTGGCCAGGCTGGCCGCCTCGGCGGCCTTGGTGGCCTCGGCCAGCTCAGCGGTGCGGGCCTCGACCAGTTCCTCCAGGTGATGGCGGTAGCGGCCCAGCTCAAGGGCATCGCGGCGCTGGCGCGAGATGTCGGTCAGGAAGCCATGCCAGAGCACCGTGCCGCCGTCCTCCAGCTGGGCGATCGCATTGCCGTAGAGCCAGCGCTCGCTGCCGTCCTGGTTGAGGGTGCGGAACTCCTGCTGCCAGGGCGTCAGGT
>Ga0114942_1000157_pt1 | contig 18298 bp, 18 predicted proteins | sample LowerColdCreek_FD_88674 | JGI IMG/M metagenome (GOLD analysis project Ga0114942, IMG submission 88674) | Groundwater microbial communities from Cold Creek, Nevada to study Microbial Dark Matter (Phase II) - Lower Cold Creek | ecosystem: Environmental > Aquatic > Deep subsurface > Groundwater ... | reverse complement strand
GGCCTTGGCGAGCTTCTGGCAGATGGCGGTCCCGATGCCACCCATACCGCCGGTGACGTAGGCAACTTTTTGGCTCATGTTCAGTCTCCTTCAGTGGTGATTTGTCTTAACGCTCGACGGTCAGGGCCACGCCCATGCCGCCGCCGATGCACAGCGACGCGATGCCCTTCTTGGCGTCGCGCTTGACCATCTCGTGCAGCAGCGTGACGAGCACGCGGCAGCCGCTGGCGCCGATGGGGTGGCCCAGCGCGATGGCGCCGCCGTTGACGTTGACCTTGCTCGTGTCCCAGCCCATCTCGTTGTGCACGGCACAGGCCTGGGCCGCGAAGGCCTCGTTGATCTCCAGCAGGTCCAGGTCGGCCGCCTTCCAGCCGGCGCGCTCCAGCGCCCGCTTGGCGGCGGGCACCGGGCCCATGCCCATGTAGGCCGGGTCCAGACCGGCGGAGGCGTACGACGCGATGCGCGCCAGCGGCGTGAGGCCCAGCGACGCCGCCTTGGCGGCGGTCATCACGACCACGCCGGCAGCGCCGTCGTTCAGGCCCGAGGCATTGCCGGCGGTCACGCTGCCCGCCTTGTCGAAGGCGGGGCGCAGGCCGGCGAGGGCGTCGGCGGTGGACTTGCGGTTGATGAACTCGTCGGCGGCGAAGACGATGGGATCGCCCTTCTTCTGCGCAATGCTGAAGGGGACGATCTCGTCCTTGAACCTGCCGGCGTCCTGCGCGGCGGCGGCCTTCTGCTGCGAGCCGAAGGCCAGCGCGTCCTGCTGCTCGCGGGTGATGCCGTACTTCTTGGCGATGTTCTCGGCGGTGATGCCCATGTGGTACTGGTTGTACACGTCCCACAGGCCGTCGGTGATCATGGTGTCGACCAGTTTCCAGTCGCCCATGCGCTGGCCGTCGCGCGAGTTGGGCAGCACGTGGGCGCTCAGGCTCATGCTCTCCTGGCCACCGGCGATGACGATGTCGCTGTCGCCGTCACGGATGGCCTGGGCGGCCAGCATCACGGCCTTCAGGCCCGAGCCGCAGACCTTGTTGATGGTGAACGCCGGCACGCCGTGGGGCAGGCCGCCCTTGATGACCGCCTGGCGCGCGGGGTTCTGGCCCACGCCGGCCGTCAGCACCTGGCCGAGGATGACCTCGTTGATCTGATCGGCGGCCAGGCCGCTGCGGCGCAGCAGGTCCTGGATGACGGCCGCGCCCAGCTCGCTGGCGGGCGTCTTGGCGAGCGTGCCGCCGAACTTGCCGATGGCGGTGCGCGCGGCGGCGACGATGACGATGTCTTGTTGGCTCATGGGAGTCTCCTTTACTGAAATCAGGCCTTGACCTTCACATAGCGACCGGGCGCGGGCTCGATCGCCTTGAACTTGCGGTTGCCCGGCGTCTTGGGCGCGGGCTTGGCCTCGCCGGCGTGCGATGCCAGCCACGCGGACCAATCCGGCCACCAGCTGCCCGGGTGTTCCGTGGCGCTGGCGAACCAGGCATCGGCCTCAGCCGGCAGGCTGGGGCCCTTGGCGATCCAGTGGCTGCGCTTGGCCGGCTTGCCGGGCTTGGGCGGCGGGTTGATGACGCCGGCGATATGGCCCGAGGCGCCCAGCACGAAGCGCTTCTTGCCCTTGAGCACCTGCGTGCTGGCATAGGCGCTGGTCCAGGGCACGATGTGGTCTTCGCGCGAGCCGTAGATGTAGACCGGCGCTTCGATGGCGCCCAGGTCCAGCTTCTCGCCGCAGACGGTCAGCTTGCCCGGCTGCTTCAACTCGTTCTGCAGGTAGGTGTGGCGCAGGTACCAGCAGTACATGGGGCCCGGCAGGTTGGTGGAGTCGCCGTTCCAGTACAGCAGGTCGAAGGCCGGTGGTGCCTCGCCCTTCAGGTAGTTGCCGACGACGTAGTTCCAGACCAAGTCGTTGGGCCGCAGGAAGCTGAAGGTCGTCGCCAGTTCCTGGCCGTGCAGCAGCTGCGGGCCCTTGGGCGACGCGGGGCCCAGCGTGGTCTCGCGCAGGCGCACGCTGGCCTCGTCGACAAAGATGTCGAGGATGCCGTTGTCGGCAAAGTCCAGCAGCGTCGTCAGCAGCGTGACGCTGGCGGCCGGCTGCTCACCGCGTGCGGCCAGCACGGCCAGGGCCGTCGCCAGCAACGTGCCGCCGACGCAGAAGCCCAGCGTGTTGATCTGCTTCTGGCCCGAGATCTCCTGCGCGACGCGGATGGCCTCGATCGCGCCGGTGGCGATGTAGTCATCCCAGCCGAAGTGCTTGATGGACTCGTCCGGGTTGCGCCAGCTGACGACGAACACGCGGTTGCCCTCGGCCACCGCATAACGGATCAGTGAGTTGTCGGGCTGCAGGTCCAGGATGTAGAACTTGTTGATGCAGGGCGGCACCATCAGCAGCGGCCTGGCCTTCACTTGCGCCGTCAGCGGCGTGTATTCGATGAGCTGGAACAGCTCGTTCTCGAACACGACGTTGCCCGCCGTGGTGGCCACGTTCTTGCCGACCTCAAAGGCGCTCTCATCCGTCTGCGAGACATGGCCGCGCTGCACGTCGCCCCACAGCTGCTGCAGGCCGCGGGCCAGCGTCTCGCCCTGGCTGTCGAGTGCCAGCTTCTGCGCCTCGGGGTTGAGCGCGAGGAAGTTGCTGGGCGAGGCCGCATCGACAAACTGCTGCACGGCGAAGCGGATGCGCGCCTTGGTCTTGTCGTCGGCCTCGACGGCAGCGGCCATCTGCTGCAGCGCGCGGCCGTTGAGCAGGTAGAGCTGGGTCACGAAGCTGGCCATCGGGCTGGCCCGCCATTCTGGCGCCGAGAAGCGCCGGTCGCCGATGACGGGGGCCTCACCCTGGCCCAGCGAGGCGTTCCACAACTGGCTGGCCTGCTTCAGGTAGTCGGCTTGCAGTTCGGCCAACACGGTGGGGGAAATCTGCGGCAGGTGACTCATCTGCTGCATCAGGTCTGCGAACGGCTGCGGCCCCTCCGGGGCGGGGGCTGCTTCGTTCTTCTTGCGGGTGGCCATGTATCTCCTAGGAACTCTGACGCCTCTGCGGTGCTCGGCCGGTCCGTTGCAATAAGCTTGCCACATCCCGCCTGCACGGGGCCAACTTGTAAACCCGGGCTCTGACGTGCCCATGACACATGTATCTCGTTGCCATTGCCTGGGCCTATGTTGCGCTGATGATGGCCGCAGCAGAAGCCATCAGCCCCCAGGGCACCCTACTCGGCGCCCTGGTCACGCTCGTCCTCTACGGTGTGCTGCCGCTGGGCCTGCTGCTCTACATCTTCGGCACGCCGGGCCGCAAGCGCAGGCGGCGTGCGGCTGAACTCGCGGCCGAGGCTGATGCAGGCAGCCATGCGCCCGCGGGGCCGGCCACGGGACTCGCCCCGGAACGAGAAGAACCGTGAATCATCGGTGAGCGTGCACCAGCGCCCGCCGCTGATTTGGGTGACATTGACCGACATCAAGCGTTCGCGAGCCAGCAAGGGCAGGTCGGCGAGCCAGCGAGGCTGGTCGCCGGGGCGGTAGAGGAAACCGGGCTGGTCCCGCGCAAGGGGCTCGCGGCCGAAGGCGGCGACGACCTCCGGGCCGACCTCGAAGGCCTGCGGGCCGATGCACGCACCCAGCCAGGCCTTCACATCGCCCGGCTCACAAGCGGCGGCGGCGCACAGCTCGGCCACGGTGTGCTCCAGCACGCCGGCCGCCAGCCCGCGCCAGCCCGCATGCGCGCCCGCCACGCCGCCGGGCGCGGTGAACAGCACCGGCAGGCAGTCGGCCACGAGGATGGCCACGGCCAGGTCGGGATCGGTGGACACGGCAGCGTCGGCCTGCGGCGCGTTGTCGTCATGCCAGTCGGCGCACAGGCGCACGACCTTGGCGCCATGAACCTGGTCCAGGAACACCGGCCGCGCGCCGAGCAGTTCGACCAGGCCCGCACGGTTGGCCCTCGCCTGCGCCGGGTCGCCCGCCTTGCGGCCGAAGTTGGGGCCCAGCGTGGTCATGAAGGCCGTGACGCCCGGCCAGTCGGGCCGCAGCCAGTGGGGGTCAAGCGGCATCGGGGCAGGCGTCCGGGTGCGTGCCGGCGAAGGCCGGCAGTTGCAGGCAGGCAGCGTTCACGCGCAGCACCGTGGGGTAGTTGTCCAGCGGGCAGTCAAAGCGCTGCGCGTTGTAGACCTGGGGCACGAGCAGGCAGTCGGCCAGGCCGGGCGCGTCGCCAAAGCTGAAGCGCCCGGCCGTGCCGGCCAGACGCTGTTCGACGATGGCCAGCCCTGTCGCGATCCAGTGGCGGTACCAGCGGTCCACCGTCTGCTGCTCCTGACCCAGGTCGCTCTTCAGGTAGCGCAGCACGCGCAGGTTGTTGAGCGGATGGATGTCGCAGCCGATGTCCTGCGCCAGCGCCCTCACCCGCGCGCGGCCGAGTGCGTCGCGCGGCAGCAGCGGCGGCTCGGGGTGGGTCTCGTCCAGGTATTCGAGGATGGCCATGGACTGGCTCAGCCAGTGACCGTCATCCAGCACCAGGGCCGGCACGAGGTGCGAGACCTGCTGGTTGGCGAAGGCGCCGGTGAACTGCTCGTTCTTCGCAAGGTGGATGGACGCGTAGTCGTAGTCCAGGCCCTTGAGTGCGAGGCCGATGCGCACGCGCCAGGAGGCCGAGGAGCGAAAGTAGTTGTAGAGCTTCATGACCGGTCATTCTGAGGCTTCTAAACTGGCTCGCATGCCCTTCCCCAGCCGCTTCAAGCACTGCCCGAACTGCGGCACCGCCGTGGACCACCGCATCCCGCCGGATGACAACCGCGAGCGCGCCGTCTGCCCGGCCTGTGAGGCGGTCCATTACCAGAACCCGCTGAACGTCGTCGGCACGCTGCCGGTCTGGGAAGAGGACGGCCGCGTGCTGCTGTGCCGCCGCGCCATCGAGCCGCGCCATGGGCTGTGGACGCTGCCGGGCGGCTTCATGGAACTGGGCGAGACCACGGCCGAAGGCGCGCTGCGCGAGACGCAGGAAGAGGCCGGCGCCGACGTGGAGATGGGCCCGCTGTACACGCTGCTCAATGTCGTGCGCGTCGGGCAGATCCACCTCTTCTACTACGCGCGGCTGCGCTCGCCGGACTTCAACCCCGGGCCGGAATCGCTGGAGGCACGGCTGTTTGCCGAAGCCGAGATCCCCTGGGACGACATCGCCTTCAAGACGACGCGCGAGACGCTGCGCTGCTTCTTCGACGACCGCCGTGCGGGCCGCAGCCTCGGCCTGCACGCCATCGACATTCCCTGATCGGCGGCGCATGATCCCGACCATGCAGACGCGCCGTCTCTGGCTGGGTTCGATGGGCGCGCTGGCCCTGGCCGGGCCGGCACATGCGGCACCGCTGCGCGCCGTGGGTTCACAGTTCGCGCGCATCTTCGAGGGTGCGGAAGGCCAGGCGCCCAAGGGGCTGGCGGTGGACTTGCTGGGCCAGCTGTTTGGCGACGGCGTGCGCTGCGAGTGGCTGCCCTGGGCGCGCGCGCAGCTGATGCTGGAGCAGGGCGAGGCCGACATCCTCATCGGCCCCTACCGCACACCCGAGCGGGAAGCCCGCATGCTGTTCAGCGTGCGGTCCTTCTACTCCGACGCCATGGTCTGGTATGCCCGCAAAGGCGAGGAGGCGCGCTGGACGGGCGAGTTCGGCGAGCTGGCGCAGCTGCCGGTGGCCGCTGTGCGCGGCTGGGCCTACGGCAGCCGGTTCGAGCGCATGAAGACCGGCATGGGCCAGCTGACCTGGGTGCAGAACGTCGAGGCCGGCCTGCAGATGCTGACCAAAAAGCGCGTCGAGCTGTTCGCGGCCAACGACCGCAACTGCCAGCCGGTGCTGCAGCGACTGGGCCTGGCCGACGCCATCTCGCGCTGCTCGCCGCCGCTGGACGTGTTGCACGGCCACATGGCGTTCGCCCGCAGCGCAGCGGGCGAAGCGCTGGCGCAGCGCTACGACCTGGTCTTCGAGCGCTGGCTGCGCAGCGCGGATGCGGCCGAGTTGTACCGCCGCTGGGGCGTGGACAAGCCGGTCACCGCAGCCTAGGGGTTAGCGGCTGTCGTCTAGCGGCTGCCGCCCAGCACCCGCGCCGGCAGCATGACGACGGCGCGCAGCAGGCCGAAGACGCCGTCGACCGCGATGCCCAGCAGCCGGAACGGCAGCGTGATCAGCCACACCAGCGGCCACAGCAGCAGCGCCAGGATGGCCAGCGGCCAGCAGACGACGAACAGCAGGCACCAGAGCAGGAAGCCGAGCATCGCGGATCTCCTTGTGAACGAATGGGCGCACCTTAACCGGGCCCCAAGCGCGCTTCACGCGGCTTGCGACGAAGCGGCAAATCGCCGGGACGAGCCGTCAGACCCGCCGCCGGCCGGCCACATAGCAGGCGGCCAGATTGCGCTCGTCGGCCAGCGTCATCCAGGCGAACACGCGCTCGTGCAGCTCGCGGGCGGCGGCGTCGCGTGCCTGGGCGACCGGACCCTTGGCCCAGTCCCACACGCAGATGTCGGCCGTCTGGCCGACCGACAGGCCGCCGATCTCGCCGCTCAAGCGCAGCGCCTCGGCCGCGCCGCGTGTGCTGGCGTGCAGCGCCGTCCAGGCGGTCAAGCGCTCGCCACGCAGCGCCTGGATCTTGTAGGCATCCAGCATGTTGCGCGGCAGGCTCAAGGACGTGCCGCCACCCACGTCGGAGGCCAGGCTGACGTTGAAGGGCGCGCTCGTCCAGTCGAACAGGCCGCTGCCGAGAAAGAGATTGCTGGATGGGCTGTGCGCCACCTGGGCGCCACGCTCGGCGATGAGGCGCTTGTCAGCATCGTCCAGCCAGATGCCATGGGCCAGCACGGCGCGCTCATGCACCAGGCCCACGCGCTCGTAGACGTCCAGGTAGCTGCGCGCCTCGGGGAAGAGCTTCGCCACCCATTCGACCTCGGCGCGGTTCTCAGCGACGTGGGTCTGCATGTAGAGGCTGGCGTCGGCGCGGCACAGCGCGCCGGCCATGGCCAGCTGCGCCGGGGTGCTTGTGGGCGCAAAGCGCACGGTGACGGCGTAGGCCAGGCGGTCGCGGCCGTGGAAGCGGGCGATGAGGTCGAGACAGTCACGCTCGGCCTGCACGACGTCGTCGCGCAGGCCGTCGGGCGCATGGCGGTCCATCAGCACCTTGCCGGTGATGAGCCGCATGCCGCGCGCGGCAGCGCCCTCGAACAAGGCCTCGGCCGACACCTTGTGCACCGTGGCGAAGACGACGGCCGAGGTCGTGCCGCTGGCCAGCAGCGCGTCCAGGAACACCTCGGCGCCCGCACGGCTGCGGGCGGGGTCGGCAAACGCGCATTCGCTTGGGAAGGTGTAGCGCTCCAGCCAGTCCAGCAGCTCGGTGCCGTAGGAGCCGATGACCTCCAGCTGCGGGCAGTGGACATGCGTGTCGATGAAGCCCGGCAGCACCAGCTGGCCGGCATGGTCCTTGCGCGCCCAGGAGCCGTCAGGCTCGGCGGCCTGGCGCCCGACGATGCGGCCGTCCTCGATCAGCAGCCAGTGATCGCGGTCGAAACGCACCACGGGGGATTCGGTCTCGCCCCAGCGCGGTGCGGCGGTGAAGTCGAGCAGATCGCCCCGCAACGCCCATCGCTTGGGGCTGTCGGCGAATTTTTCCTGGTTAGTAAAACTCATATGGCAATTCTGGATCAAGCCTCGACAATCGAGGCCAGCATGAACACCCGCCCCATCCGTTTTTTCCACCGTGGCCAGGTCACCGAAGTGGCGGGCCTGCCCACCACGACGACCGTGCTGCAGTACCTGCGCGAGCACGCTCACTGCACCGGCACCAAGGAAGGCTGCGCCGAGGGTGACTGCGGCGCCTGCACGGTCATCCAGGGTGAACTGGACGCCTCGGGCCAATTGCAGCTACGCAATGTCAATGCCTGCACGCAGTTCCTGCCCACGCTGGACGGCCGGGCGCTGCTGACCGTGGAAGACCTGGGCGGCCCCGAGCGGCTCAACCCGGCCCAGCAGGCGCTGGTGGACTGCCACGGCTCGCAGTGCGGCTTCTGCACGCCGGGCTTTGTCATGACGATGACCGCCTGCTACGAGGCCCACCAGGCCGCCGGCACGCGGCCCGATCGCCAACAGCTTGCCGATGACCTGGCCGGCAACCTGTGCCGCTGCACCGGCTACCGGCCCATCCTGGATGCCGGCGAGCGCATGTTCGACGCGCCCGCCCGCCTGCTGGACCGCGAGCCCATCACCGCCGCGCTGCGCCAGTTGGCCAGCGACGAGCCGCTGGGCTACGCCCACGCCAGCCAGCGCTTCCACGCGCCGCAGACCGTGGCCGACCTGGCACTGCTGCGCGAGACCTACCCGCAGGCGACGCTGCTGGCCGGCTCGACCGACATCGGCCTGTGGGTCAACAAGCAGTTTCGCGAGCTGCCCGCGCTGATCTACACCGGCCGTGTCCAGGCACTGCGCGAGATCCGGGCGGAAGACTTCGACGGCCAGCCGGGCTTGTGGATCGGTGCAGCCGCCTCGCTGGAAGACGCTTGGGGCCAGCTGACCGAACTGGCGCCATCGCTCGCCGAACTGTGGCGGCGCTTTGCCTCGCCGCCGGTGCGCCATGCCGGCACGCTGGGCGGCAACATCGCCAACGGCTCGCCCATCGGCGACGGCGCACCGGCCCTGATCGCGCTGGGCGCCGACATCATCCTGCGCCGTGGCACCCAGCAGCGCCGCCTGCCGCTGCAGGACTTCTATTTGGACTACATGAAGAAGGACTTGCAGCCCGGCGAGTTCGTCGAGGCGCTGCATGTGCCCCGGCCGGACACGAGTTGGGCGATCTCGGCGCACAAGGTGTCCAAGCGGCACGACAGCGACATCTCGGCCGTCTGCGCCGTGCTCGCGCTGCAGCTGCGCAACGGCACGGTTCAGCAGGCGCGCTTCGTCTTCGGCGGCATGGCGGCCATCGTCAAGCGCGCAGCGGCTGCCGAAGCCGCCGTTGTCGGCCAGCCCTGGGTAGAAGCGACCGCCGAGGCCGCCGCCGCAGCGCTGGTGAACGACTTCAAGCCCATGACCGACGTGCGCGCGTCCAGCGCCTACCGGCTCAAGGTGTCTCAGAACCTGCTGCGCAAGCTGTGGCTGGAAAGCCTGGACCGGCGCACGCTGACGGTCTGGCGCGTGGCGAGGTTGGCAGCATGAACAAGCGCGAAACCGTGATTGCCAACGAGCCCGTCGTGGGCCGGTCGCTGCCGCACGAGTCGGCCCACCTGCACGTCAGCGGCGCTGCACCCTACACCGACGACCTGCCCGAGCCCGCCGGCACGCTGCACGCCGCGCTGGGCCTGTCGCCCATCGCGCACGGCAAGCTGCTGGGCATGGACCTGGAACGCCTGCGCAACATGCCCGGCGTCGTCGCCGTGCTCACCGCGGCCGACATCGCTGGCGAGAACAACTGCGGCCCGCTGCTGCACGACGATCCCATCCTGGCCTCGGATGAGCTGCGCTACGTCGGCCAGCCGGTGTTCGCCGTCATCGCGACAGACCGCGAACTGGCGCGCCGTGCGGCGGCGCTGGCCAAGCAGGTCATCCAGGCCGAGCCGCTGCCGCCGGTGCTGACCGCGCTGCAGGCCCACGCGCTGGGCCAGTACGTACTGCCGCCCATGCACCTGACGCGCGGCGAGCCGGCCGAGCAACTCGCCGCCGCGCCGCACCGCCTGCAGGGCACGTGGAGCCTGGGCGGTCAGGAACAGTTCTACCTGGAAGGACAGATCAGCCTGGCCCAGCCGCAGGAAGGTGGCGACGGCGTGCTGGTGCATTGCTCGACGCAGCACCCCAGCGAGATGCAGCAGCTCGTCTCGCACGCGCTGGGCTGGCATGCCCACCGCGTCGTCGTGCAGTGCCGGCGCATGGGCGGCGGCTTTGGCGGCAAGGAGTCACAGTCCGCCGTGTTCGCCTGCGTGGCGGCCATCGCCGCGCTGAAGCTGAAGCGGCCCGTCAAGCTGCGTGTGGACCGCGACGACGACTTCCTCATCACCGGCCGCCGCCACGGCTTCGACTACCGCTGGGACGTGGGCTTCGACGATGAAGGTCGCATCCTCGCCGTCGATATCGACCTTATCTCCAACGCCGGCCACAGCGCCGACCTGTCGGCGCCGGTCATGGCCCGCGCGCTCTGCCATTTCGACAACGCCTACTGGCTGCCGCACCTGGCCATGCACGGCTACTGCGCGAAGACCAACACGCAGAGCAACACCGCCTTCCGCGGCTTCGGTGGGCCGCAGGGCGCCATCGCCGTGGAGATGATCCTGGACGGCATCGCGCGCCAGCTCGGACTGGACGGCACAGAAGTTCGCCAGCGCAACTTCTACGCCGCCGGCCGGGACATGACGCCCTACGGCCAGCAGGTCGAGGAGTTGCACGCCCAACCGCTGACGGCCCAACTGCTGGCCAGCAGCCGCTATGCCGAACGCCGCGCGGAGATCGCCGCCTTCAACGCCGGCAGCCGCGTGCTGAAGAAGGGCCTGGCCTTCACGCCGGTCAAGTTCGGCATCTCCTTCAACGTCGTCCACCTGAACCAGGCCGGCGCGCTGGTGCATGTCTACACCGACGGCTCGGTGCTGGTGAACCACGGCGGCACGGAGATGGGCCAGGGGCTGAACACCAAGGTCGCGCAAGTCGTGGCGCATGAGCTGGGCCTGCCCCTGAGCAGCGTGCGCTGTTCGGCCACCGACACGAGCAAGGTCGCCAACACCTCGGCCACGGCCGCCTCCACCGGCAGCGACCTGAACGGCAAGGCCGCGCAGGACGCCGCGCGCAAGATCAAGCTGCGCCTGGCCGCCTTCGCGGCCGAGCGCTTTGGCTGCGCGCCTGAACTTGTCGCTTTCGAGGGCGGCGAGGTCAGCGGCGGCGGGCAGCGCCTGTCCTTCCCGGACCTGGTGGCCGCCGCCTACCTGAAGCGCGTGCAGCTGTGGAGCGACGGCTTCTACGCCACGCCCGGCCTGCACTGGGACCGCAGCAAGCTGCAAGGCCACCCGTTCTACTACTACGCCTGGGGCGGCGCCGTCTGCGAGGCCATCGTCGACACAATGACCGGCGAGAGCCGCATCACCCGCGCCGACCTGCTGCACGACGTGGGCACCAGCCTGAACCCGGCGCTGGACATCGGCCAGGTCGAAGGCGGCTTCATCCAGGGCATGGGCTGGCTGACGATGGAAGAACTCGTCTGGCATCCGACGACCGGCCTGCTGACGACACACGCGCCGAGTACCTACAAGATCCCGACCGCCAACGACTGCCCGACCGAGTTCCGCACCGAACTGTTCGGCGTCGCCAACGCCAGCGAAACCATCCACCGCAGCAAGGCCGTGGGCGAGCCGCCGCTGCTGCTGGGTTTCGCGGCGCTGCTGGCCATCAAGGACGCCTGCGCGGCCTGCGGTCCAGCGCGTTGTGACCCGCCGCTGCGTGCACCCGCCACGGCCGAAGCCGTGCTCGACGCCATCTCCGCACTTCAAGCCCTGCCATGAAGCTCGCCCTCGCCATCCTGCTGCCGGCCCTGGCCGGCTGCGCCAGCACGCCGCCGGCGCCCGAGATCGTCAGCGTGGCGGCCTGGGGCGGGAGCACGGCCGCGTCAGACGCGCCGCCCCAGCGCATCTCGCACATCACCATCCACCACCAGGGCGAGACCTGGCAAGAAGGCAGCGATGTCCAGGCCTATCTGCGCCGGCTGCAGCAGTGGTCCCGCCTTACCAAGCGCTGGGCCGACATCCCCTACCACTACGTCATCGCCCAGGACGGCCGCATCTATTCGGCGCGGCCGCTGGAACAGGCCGGCGACACCAACACCGAATACGACCCGCGGGGACATGCCCTGGTCATGCTGGTGGGCAATTTCGAGGTTCAGCAGCCGACGCCGGCCCAGCTGAAAGCCGCCGTCGAGCTGACCGCCTGGCTGGCCCGCCTGCACCACATCGGCCTGGAGGCCATCGCCAGCCACAAGGATCACAGCAGCCAGACGCTGTGCCCGGGCAAGAACCTGTATGCCCTCATGGAATCAGGCTGGTTCAAGGCCGAAGTCGGCAAGCGGCTCTGAACGGCTCAATGCGGCTTTTGCGTCGCGATCAGCACGGCCTGCGTGCGCGAGTTCGCGCCCAGCGCCCTCAGCACCGCCGTGACATGGTCCTTGACGGTCTCGACGCTGACACCCATCTCACGCGCGATCAACTTGTTGGACATGCCCTGCGTCAGCAGGTGCAACACATGCTTCTGGCGCGGCGTCAACGGCAGCTCGGGCCAGTCGGCCGGCACCGCTGCGGCACCGGTAGCCGCAGACGGCGCGGGCGCCCCGGCTGCCAGTGGCGCCAGTGTTGGCACATAGGTGCCGCCTTCCAGCACAAGGTGCAGTGCCTGCACCAGTGTGCCCAGGTCGCTGCGCTCGGGCACATAGCCCGAAGCGCCGGCCCCCAGCGCGTGCAAGGCATCCTCGGGCCGGTCGGTCCCGGAAATGACCACGACGGGCAGCAAGGCATGTTCGCGATGGACCTCCCGCAGCAGCTCGGCGCCGCCGTCCAGGCGCAGGTCCAGCAGCAACAGATCTGGCAGGTCATTCCGCAGAGCGGCGCGCGCGGCAGCATCGGTATCGACGCCCTGCACCTGCGCCCCGGCGAAATGCTGCTCGATCAAGCCGGTAACCGCAGCCCGCACCATCGGGAAAGCATCGACCAGCAAGATCTTCATCTTTTGCCCCCATGTGGTGGCAGTGATGATAGTCAACGCAGGGCAGCGGCCAGCAGGGGTTTGGCCCAGGCGGGCACGCTTCGCAAAGGCGCATGCGAGACGACGCGACCGGCCTGCATCTGCAGCAGCAGCACCGGCTGTGGCCGCTTGCCAGCGCGCGGGTCGGCCTCGAAGCTGTTGTCGTAGAGGCGCAGGCTGGCCAGCCGGGGCATCAGCTTGACGAGGTTGCTGCGGCTGGCGTCAAAGCGCTCCTTCACCTTGGCCTCGGGGATGTCGTGCCCGCCGGCCGCCACGCGGGCGGCAATGCGGCGCAGATGCAGTTCCGGCGTCGCCAGGCCGGCGAACCAGACGTGCACCTGGGCGCCATTGCGCGCGCCTTCCAGCAGAAGCTTGGCGATGCTGTTGCCGCCCAGCGTCGTCTCGAAGGCATAGGTCAGGCCGTCGGCCAGCGCCTTCTCCAGCCCACGCCGCCCCAGCGTCCAGGCCAGGCCGTTGGCTTGTTCGGCCGACAGGCCGGGCTGCTGCTCACGCAGCCGCGCGGCGACGACGTCGGGATTGAAGAACTCCGCGCCGCTGGCCTGGATGGCCGCACCGCCCAGCGAACTCTTGCCGGCGCCGTTGACGCCAGCGAGGACAAACAGCCGCGCGGGCAAGGCTCAGGCAGCCTTCTTGGCGCGGGCGGCTTTGGCGGGTTTGGCGGCTTTCACGGCGACGGCGCCGATGGCTTCAGGTGCCATCGCAAAGGCACCGGCCAGCGCGTCGTCCTGACCCTGCATGCGCGCCAGCATCGCATCGAACTCGCCACCGAGCGCGCCCAGGTCGGGCTCGGCGGCGCGCTGCATTTCGCGATAGCGCTCGACCGACATCAGCACAAAAGCGGGTTGGTCGTGCTTGGTGATGAGCACCGCGCCATGCGCAGCCACCGTGCGGCCGACCTGCTGGATGCCCGCCACGAGCTGGGTGGCCGAGACGCTGGGCAGTTGATCGGCAATGGCTTGGTCGAAGACGGCGGACATGACGACTTCCGGTGAGGCAATGCCCTATTTTGCCTAATTTACAGAAAATAGGGAATCAATGGGCTTCTTCCCAGTTCGAACCTACACCCACCTCGGCCAGCAGCGGCACCTTCAGCGCCGCCACGCCGGCCATCAGGCGCGGCACCTCGGTGCGCATCCAGTCCAGCTCGGCCTCGGGCACCTCGAACACCAGTTCGTCGTGCACCTGCATGACGATGCGCGACTGCTTGCCCGCACGCTCCAGCTCGACCTGCACCGCCAGCATGGCCAGCTTGATGAGGTCGGCCGCCGTGCCCTGCATGGGCGCGTTGATGGCCTGGCGCTCGGCGCCGGCGCGGCGCTGGCCGTTACCGCCGCGAATCTCGGGCAGGTAGATGCGCCGGCCGAACAGCGTCGACACATAGCCCAGCTCGGCCGCGCTCGCCTTGGTCTCGTCCATGTAGGTCTTCACGCCGGCAAAACGCGTGAAGTAGCGGTCGATGTAGTCCTTGGCCGCCTTCTGCTCGATGCCCAAGGCCGAGGCCAGGCCGAACGCGCCCATGCCGTAGATGAGGCCGAAGTTGATGGTCTTGGCATAACGGCGCTGCTCGCTGGACACCTCGGCCAGCGGCACGCCAAAGACCTCGCTGGCGGTCGCCTTGTGCACGTCCTGGCCTTCCTGGAAGGCCTTGAGCAGACCCGGGTCCTCGCTGATGTGGGCCATGATGCGCAGCTCGATCTGCGAGTAGTCGGCACTGACGATGCGGCAGCCCTCGGGCGCGATGAAGGCCTCGCGCACCCGCCGGCCCTCGGCCGTGCGGATGGGGATGTTCTGCAGGTTGGGCTCGTTGCTGGACAGCCGCCCGGTGATGGCCACGGCCTGCGCGTAGTTGGTGTGCACACGGCCGGTGTGGGCGTTGATCTGCAGCGGCAGCTTGTCGGTGTAGGTGCTCTTGAGCTTGGACAGGCCGCGGTATTCGAGGATCTTGGCCGGCAGCGGGTAGTCGGCGGCCAGCTCCGTCAGCACCTCCTCGTCCGTGGACGGGGCGCCGGTGGCCGTCTTCTTGACGACCGGCAGGCCCAGCTTGGTGAAAAGGATGTCGCCGATCTGCTTCGGCGAGCCGATGTTGAACGGCTGGCCGGCGATGTCGTAGCACTGCTGCTCCAGCAGCACGAGGCGCTGGCCGATCTCGTGGCTCTGCATCTGCAGCCGGCCCGCGTCGATCAGCACGCCGGTGCGCTCGACACGCGCAAGCAGCTCGGCCGTGGGCATCTCGATGTCGCGGTAGATGCGCGTCAGCCCCGCATCGGCCTCGATCTGCGGCCAGAGCACGCCGTGCAGCTGCAGGCACATCTCGCTGTCCTCGCCCGAGTAGGTCGTGGCCTTGTCGACGCTGACCTGCGCGAACGGGATCTGGTGCACACCCTTGCCGCACAGGTCTTCGTAGCTCAGGCCCTTGCGGCCCAGGTGGCGCTCGGCCAGCGCTTCGAGGTTGTGGGTCTTGTGGGCTTCGAGCACGTAGCTCTGCAGCAGCGTGTCGTGCTGCACACCGGCCAGGTGGACGCCGGCATTGACCAGCACGTGGCGGTCGTACTTCAGGTTCTGGCCGATCTTCTTGGCGGACTCGTCCTCCAGCCAGGGCTTCAGGCGTGCCAGCACTTCGTCGAAAGGCAGTTGCTCGGGGGCATCGGGGCCACTGTGGTGCAGCGGGATGTAGGCCGCCTCGCCGGGCTTGTCGGCAAACGAGATGCCGACGATGCGCGCAGCCATCGGGTCCAGCGAATCGGTCTCGGTGTCCAGCGCGCACAGGGGCGCGGCGCGCAGGCGGGCGATCCAGGCGTCGAGTTGCTCGAAGGTGAGGATGGTGTCGTACTGGCGGGGGACTTCCAACGCACCGGCGAGCGGCTCGGGCTCGTCGAACAGGCCGGGGTTGGCCGATGGCGCCGCCTTGGCCTTGGCCTTGGGCTTGGGCGCCTCGCCCGTCAACTCCTCCAGCCAGGCCTTGAAGCCATTGCGCGTGTAGAACTCGGCCAGCTCGGTCTTGGCCGGGTCGCGGAAGGCCAGTTCCTCCAGCGCGGGCCACCCGGCCACGTGCTCGGCCAGTTCGCAGTCCAGCTTCACGGTCACCAGCTTGCGGCCCATGGGCAGCCAGTCCAGCGCAGCGCGCAGGTTCTCGCCGGCCTTGCCCTTGATGGTGGACGCGGCGGCGATGACGCCGTCCAGCGAGCCGTACTCGGCAATCCACTTCGCCGCCGTCTTGGGGCCGACGCCGGTCACGCCGGGCACGTTGTCCACGGTGTCGCCCATCAACGTCAGGTAGTCAATGATGCGGTCGGGCGGCACACCGAACTTGGCCAGCACGCCGGCCTCGTCCAGCCGCTCGCCGCTCATCGTGTTGATCAGCTCCACATCCGCGTTGACGAGCTGCGACAAGTCCTTGTCGCCGGTGGACACGATGACGCGGTGGCCTTGCGTCGTCGCGATACAGCACAGCGTGCCGATCACGTCATCGGCCTCCACGCCCGGCACCGTCAGCGTAGGCCAGCCCAGCAGCTTGACGACCTCGTGGATGGGCTCGATCTGCGCACGCAGCTCCGGCGGCATGGGCGAGCGCTGCGCCTTGTACTCGGGGTACCACTCGTCGCGGAAGGTCGAGCCGGAGGCGTCGAACACGCAGACCGCATGCTCGGCGCCGATGTCGGTCTGCAGCTTCTTCAGCATGGCCACCATGCCGCGCACCGCGCCGGTGGGCTGGCCTTCGGGGCCGCGCAGGTCGGGCATGGCGTGGAAGGCGCGGTACAGGTAGCTGGAACCGTCGACCAGCAGCAGGATGGGTTTACTCATGGGGCAGGATTCTCGGCGAGCGCGCCACCTAGAATCGACAGCATGTTGCGCCTAGCCGTACCCCTGCTCATCGCTGCCTTCGCCGGCAGCGCCCTCGCCGACCCGCCGCCCGAGCCCAAGGTCGAGAAGACCGTGGCCGAGGACGACCAGGTGCGCATCGAGGAGCTGAAGGTGCGCGGCGAGGCCAAGAAGGTCACGGTCAAGAACAAGCTGCCCAAGGCGCCGGACTACGAAATCGTCGTCACCGACGCGGGCCGCGAGTCGGCCGGCGGCACCGGCACCGGGCTGCCCAAGAGCGGCTCCGGCTCGCGCGTCTGGAACGTCTTCAAATTCTGAGAGGGTGCGGCCCGCGGGGTCGCCAATTGCCCAGACCCATGGCCGTTTTCACCGAAGTCAGCGCCGAGCAGGCCCAAGCCCTGCTGGACCACCTCCAACTCGGAAGCCTGAGCTCGCTGCGCGGCATCGGCGCCGGCATCGAGAACACCAACTACTTTGTCGACTGCACGCGCGACGGCCATTTGCACCGCTACGTGCTGACGCTGTTCGAGCGCCTGACGGCCGAGCAGCTGCCGTTCTATCTGCGGCTGATGCAGCACCTGGCCCAGCGCGGCGTGCCGGTGCCCGAACCGCATGCGGATGCGAGCGGCGAAATCCTGTTCGAGGTGGCGGGCAAGCCCGCAGCCATCGTCGACCGCCTGCACGGCGGCCACCAGATGGCGCCGGACGCCTTCCATTGCAGCCAAGTCGGCGCCACGCTGGCGCGCATGCACCTGCAGGGCAAGGACTACCCGCTGCACCAGCCCAACCTGCGCGGCCTGGCGTGGTGGCAGCAAGTCGTGCCGCAGCTGCTGCCCTTCCTGGCTGCCGAGCAGGCCGAGTTGCTGAAGACCGAGCTGGCCTATCAGGAGCAGCTCGCCGCATCGGCCCGCTATCGCGATCTGCCGACCGGACCGATCCACGCCGACCTGTTCCGCGACAACGTCATGTTCGAGCCCGGCGAGGGCCCGGGCCGCGAGCGGCTGACCGGCTTCTTCGACTTCTACTTCGCCGGTGTCGACACCTGGCTATTCGACCTCGCCGTCTGCCTGAACGACTGGTGCATCGACCTCACCAGCGGCCGCCTCATCGAGGACCGTGCCGCCGTCTTCGTCGGGGCCTACGAAAGCGTGCGGCCGCTGTCCGGCGCCGAGCACCGCCTGCTGCCGGCCCTGCTGCGCGCGGCGGCGCTGCGCTTCTGGGTGTCGCGCCTGTTCGACCTGCACCTGCCGCGCGAGGCCTCGCTGCTGAAGGCGCATGACCCCAGCCACTTCGAGCGCGTGCTGCGCGAGCGCATTGCCAAGCCCTGGCATGCGATGCCGCTGGAAGGGCCCCAGACATGACCATGCAGCTGCACCTGCAACAAGTGCCGGCAAGCAACGGCCGGGTCTGGATTCGCCACGGCTTCAAGATCTTCCAGCGCCAGCCGCTGGCCTTCCTGGGGCTGATGGGGCTGGCGCTGCTCGCGTCGCTGGTGTTGTCCGCCCTGCCCTTCGTCGGGCCGGTGCAACCTGGGAATCACCAAAACGATGTGTGTACGATATGGTTGCCAAACGGGTGTCCCTATGCACATCAAAGTTTTCCTCATAATTACTGTATTGGATAAAGGCTGTAGGCAAGTTGGTCCAGAAGATATCGGTAAAGGAAATCTTGATGGTTGATTTCTTATTGAACAACTGCTTCTGAATACCAGCGTCCAATCCCCACATCGGTTCGAGATCCAT